>Ga0315288_10000204_pt1 | contig 71186 bp, 50 predicted proteins | sample YL17G11_20_MG_FD_203454 | JGI IMG/M metagenome (GOLD analysis project Ga0315288, IMG submission 203454) | Sediment microbial communities from Yellowstone Lake, YNP, Wyoming, USA - YL17G11_20 | ecosystem: Environmental > Aquatic > Freshwater > Lake > Sediment | place: USA: Wyoming | collected...
ATACGCGATCGACGCGACCACCGGGATGAGCGCCAGCCGCGCGAGGATCCGAACCACCGGGTTCGGCCACTCCAGGAATGAAAACAGCACGACCTTCACTGCAATCACGATGAACAGGAAGTTCGTTCCACAGCGGGGGTGGATGCGGGAGCAAGGCCGCAGGTTGCGGACCGTCAGCTCCGTTCCCGCCTCGACACCATAGACTGTCTTGTGCTCCGCGCCATGGTATTGGAACACCCGACGGATGTCCGGCATGAAGCCGATCACCCACACGTAGGCCAAGAGGAATGCGAGCCGGATGAACCCTTCAGCTACGTTCGAGCCCACATTCACTGTCAGTCCGCCGATCTGGTAGACGTACTCGTTGAACACGGGCATGTACCCGACGATGTACTTCCTACCCAGATGAGGCACGATGATGATGAAGGCCACCGCTGCCACCATCGTCACCGCCATGGCCACGTTGCTCCACACGGGCATGCTGCCCGCCGCGGGAGCGGGGGTGGCGGCGTCCGCCGTCGCAGGGCCACTCGAGTCATTCTGACAGCCGGCCCGGTGCCGCCCGACCTTGCCCCGTAGGATGCGGACGGCTCGCCGACGGTTCCTCTCCCGGGTCGGCTCGCGATCGGATGACACCTCCAGGCCGGTGGCCGGGTCGCGGACTAGTATCCCGTCGTTGGGAAGCGGCTCGAACTCGAGCTCCGCTTCATCCAACGGGGTCCGCTCCTGGTCCGCGAGCTCAGCCGTGAGCACGTCGGCGGAGAACCGCAGAGAGCGGAACCCCATGGAGAGCGAGGTCCCCAGCATGAACACCCCGCGGAGGAGCGGCTTCGACAACCATCGGTGCCGAGCCACGATGCCCCCGACGGGCTCTGAGCGGATGACGATGTCACCATCCTCGCGCCGCACGGCGGTGGCGGCGTAGTTGCGCCCCCGCATCATCACACCTTCGATGACGGCCTGGCCGCCGTAGACCGGCTTGCCCGTGTCGCACGCGGCAGCCGCCGCCTGCCGCTCGTCGCGCGGCATCGGACCGACAGCGGACCCAGGCTGTGGCATCTCCTCGGCCAAGCGAGGCCTCCTTGGCGCTCGTCCCCCCGCCGCGGCAATGCTGCGGCGCGGGGGCCCCACGCGATGGGAGCCGCCGGCGCAGCGCCGGCGGCTCCGTAATGTGTGCGACCGGGCGCGCGAAGGGCGCCCTCGGGCTGCTAGTAGTTCTCGCCGATCTTCCGGCCGATTACCTGCAGGAAGGCGGCGGTAGCGCTCTGGGCTTCCGCGGACGAGCCCTGGGCATTCACGATGGCGTGCACTCTGCCGCGAACAAGGTTCCCGGTGGTCACGGGCCCGGCGGAGCTGTAGGCTGCCTTGCCATTCGGGATCTGGACGGACTTCGAGCCGCCGGCGCGCTTGGACGCCTGAGCAACCTGCTGGTTGTACCAGGCCGTCGCCTGCCCGGGGCCCGAGAAGTCGTGGATGTAGACGACGATCTGCTTGTCCTTCTTGTACGACTGCGTCGCCGCGCGGACGACGCCGGCATCGCGCCATTTCTCCCAGCCGCCGTTGTACAGCTCCTGGAGACCCTCGGGCTCCGTGCATTCCTTATACGTGTTCGCGATGACCTTCCAGCCTCTGACCTCATCGGTTCCCGGCAGGCAATTGCCTACGGCGATGCGCGCCAGCGCGGCTGTCACAGTCAGTAAGCCCACCAGGATAAGTGCTGTCGGACGTAGCTTCGTCTTCATGGATGACCCTCCCGTGCCATTGGAACTCAGTCCGTGTTCTTGTCCTGTCCGGCGTCGGGGGACTCCGGAGCGGGAATGGAGCTCGGAGTGCTCTCAGTCGGACTTGCGGGCTCGCCGCTCGAACCGGTCCCGCTCGACTCTCCGCCGGGCGTAGACGACGCGGAGACGCTGGACGAAGCCGAACTCGCCGCCGTCGTCGTGCGTGAAGGAGAGGACAGCGATGCCCTCGAGGATGAGGTACGCGTGGATTCCTCGAACTCGCGCATGACCTCTCGCTGCGCGCGGCGGAACTCCCTCACACCCTCGCCCACCGACTTCATGATCTCCGGCATCTTCTGCGCGCCGAAGAGCACCAGGGCGACGATGAGGATCACGACCAGTTCAGGCGTTCCGATGCCAAACATCGAGCGATCTCCAACGCGGCCTGTCCGCGAGAGCGGCCCGCATCCCCTGACAGCCCATGCTCCGTGCTTTGGACGTGCGAAGGCTGGCGGGGTTCCCCGCTCAGAGGATGACACGCTCCATTGTAGCACCTTCGGCGAGCGCGTCCACCTCGTCCAGAGACACAAACGCCGGCCCAAGACGTTGCGCGCTGGCGGCGCCGCACGCGATGCCCCGCCGAACGCTCTCCGCCAGGGCCTCGCCGCAGGCAAACCCAGCCGCGAGCGCGCCGGCGAAGGCGTCTCCGCTCCCCACAGCGGAGAGAACTGGGATGGGGGGCAGCCACGCGCGGACCACGCGCCGCTCGCGGGCCTCGACACACAGGGCTCCCTCCGCCCCGAGGGTGACCACGACGCGGTCGATGCCACGGTCGCACAGCTCCAACGCGGCCCGGGCAGCGGCGTCGATGCCGTCGATGGGGCGGCCGAGGAGTTCCCCCATCTCCGCCTGGTTGGGCTTGACGATCGTCGGCCCGGCGGCGACGCCGTGCCGCAGCCACTCGCCGCGCGCGTCGAGCATCGTCGCCACTCCGGCACTTCGAGCCATCGCGACCATGGTGCCGTAGATGTCCCGCGGCACGCCGATCGGCGCGCTTCCAGCGAAGCTCACCAGGGACGCGCCCGGCAGCAGCGACTCGTACCGCCCCAACAGCCTTCCCAGCTCCTGCGGCGAGACATGGGGCCCCCACTCGTTGACCTCGGTGTGTGTGCCTGCCGCGGCGTCCAGCACAGTGATGGCCAGGCGCGACTCGTCCTGAGTCGGTTCGAAGCTGTGCGCGATGCCCTCCACGGACAGCTCTCGCCGCGTCTGGTCACCCACCAAGCCCCCCGCGAAGCCGCAGACCAATACGCGCGCACCGAGAGTGTGGGCCATCCGCGCCTGGTTGACGGCCTTCCCGCCGGTACACGTGACGGCGCGCCTCGGCTGGAAGATACCTCGCAGCCCGAAGCCGGGGCAATCATAGACCTTGTCCACACCGCAGTTGAGCGCCATGCACACGATCGTGCCACCACGCGCGCCCCTCGTGCGCTGCTCCGGGATGTCCATACCTGTCGTACCTCGCTCCGTACCGCCCTGGCGGAAAACCGGGGACAGCCACCGGTTTCGCTAGTGATGGTCCCCCTGGGATGCTGGCTCCCGCGCGAGACCGGTGGCTATCCCCGGTTTTCGTGCTCTGAATGCGGCCTCGGGCATCTAATGTACTGCAAGTGCCGTGCGGTTCGTGCGATAATCAGTGCGCGGCGGCATACGGGAGCATGGTGGGCAGTCGGAACCCTTGTCCGTCCGCGGCCGGCGGGAGCAAAGCACCATGGGAGCGAGGATGCGTACGCCCATGGTGACGAAACTTCTGGCCGGTGGTGGTATTGCTGCCATCGGAGGTCCCTCGACCTTGTTCGAGACGACGGGCGCGTCGGCGGCGATGAACGACGAGGCCCTCGCCGGCTTCGCGCGTGCGGGGCGGTTGGGGAGCTTCGACTGCCTCGTCCGGCGCTACTCCGATCGTGTGTACGCATTCTGCCTGCGGAACGTCGGCAACGCTGAAGTTGCCCAGGATCTCACCCAGGCGACCTTCGTGGGCGCGTACTCCGGGCTGTCGGGGTACAACCCTCGTCGCCCGTTCGGCCCGTGGCTGTTTGGGATCGCGGCGAACCAGTGCCGCATGTGGCAGCGTCGGCGCCGCAAGGTGCCCATGCCGGCCAGTGATCGCTCCTCGGGTGAGGACTCCGGGCTCGAGACCATCGCGGACGAGTCGCCGACACCAGAGTCGGTCGTCGAGCAGGCCTCACACTTCGATGCGATCCGTCGGGCTGTGTCCGCCCTTCCCTCGCCCTACCGGGAGGTCATCGTCCTGCGCTATGTGGAGGACATGCCGACCCGCGATGTTGCGGAGGCCCTGGGCCTTTCCCTCGATGCCGTGGCCAAGCGCCTGACGCGAGGCACGCACATGCTCCGCGAGCGCCTGCAAGCCCTGGAGGAGCCGAGGGGAGGCGAGCGGCCATGAGGCTCATACTCCCCTCGCGACGTGTCCGCTGCCAGGACGCGGAGTGGCTTGCCGTCCTCTGGCTGGACGGGGAGATGGAGGAACCCACTCGGCGGGCGTTCGAGGCCCATATCGGCAAGTGCGACCGTTGCCGCGCTGTGGCGGAGGAGCTTCGTGCCAGCGGGCTACGGTGGTCCTCCGCGCTCCGGGTCCCCACGATTGGTGTCCGCCCGCTGGCCGATCGCGTTCTGGATGCCGTGGGCGCGGAGCGAGAGCGCCTCGACGCCCTGCGCCGCGGTCGCCCCAAGCGCATCCTGTCCTGGACCATGGCGGGACTGGCCGTAGCCATCGCACTGGCCCTCGCGTGCCTGCTGCCTATGCCGGCGCTGATGGACCCGCAGGATCTTGCCGTCACGGTCCCCGGCGAGCTTCTGGCCGGCGGGAACACCATGGTGCGAGTGGCGGTACGGGACTACCGTACGGGTCAGCCCTCCGCGGGACGGCATGTCCGTCTCGCCGCCTACGAGCCGGGGGCTCGCTCGCCGGCGCACGTGTCGAGCGCTGTGACGGACCCGTGCGGCATCGGGGTGCTTCCGTTGCGTGTGCCGGACGCCGGGCGTACCTCCATGGGGATCGTGGTGCTGGCCGACAACGCGTTCGGTCGGAGCCGGGTCGATCTGCAGGTCCCCGTGCGCGCTGAGGAGGAGCTGCTCGTGACGACGGGCCGCCCTCTGTATCAGCCGGGCCAGGAAGCCAGGATCCAGGCGCAACTGCTCCGCGTGCCCAGCCGGACACCGGTGTGGGGCGGCCCGATCTCGATCATCGTCCTCGATCCACTGGGGCGTCGGGTCTACAGCCATTCCGACACGGCGGATGAGTTTGGCCGAGTGTCCTTCACGATGCCACTGGCCACGGAGTTGGTCTACGGGCGCTACGAGGTCCGGGCGGCGGGCCAGGACTCGCAGGCTGGGTCCAGCTTCCAGGTGCGCCCCTATGCCGCCCCGCCGTTCGAGGCCGGTGTGTCGCTGCCTCGCCCAGTGTGCCGACGAGATGCGCCTCTCTCCGGCGAGGTCACCGCGCGGTACGACTGGGGGGAGGCCGTGGCTTCCGCTCCGGTGACGGTTCGGCTGGTTGTCGACTCCGACACCGTGGACGCGGCGGCCACGCCGCCACTCGCGTCCGCCAGCGGCACCACCGATGCTGCGGGACGGTACTCATTCTCGCTTCCGCCAGCCCACCAGATCGGGTGGGTCCGCGTGGAGGCGGTGGTTACCGACGGCCGGGGCGCTCAGGCCCAGGCCTCTGCCAGGTGTTCGTTGGTGGACGGCCGGCCGCGCATTCGGGCGGTCCCCCGAGGCGGCGCCTTGATCCGCAACCTCCCGGGTCCGGTATGTGTCATGCTCTCCTACAGCGACGGTTCGCCCGCTATCGGCCGAGTCTCGGCATCGCTGATCGGCCCGGATGGGGCTCCCCTCGGCGAGCGGGAGACCGGTGAGGACGGCACGACGGAGTATGAGGTCCGGGCGCGCACGGACGCCGCGCGCCTGCGGGTGACCGCCGCGCTTCCGGACGGGGTCACTTCGACCGAGACCGTGCCCCTGCCGGTGCGGGCGCCCGACTCGCTGGTGGTCTACACCGACAAGGCGGTCTACGCGCCAGGAGACCCGGTCACCGTCAGCCTGGCCTGCGGAGCCGCCACGGGCGACTTCGGCGTCGATGTCGTACGCGACGGGCAGGTTCTGAGGAGCTACACGCTGGCGGCCGCCAGTCAGTCTGCGGAGATGTCCCTGGCTGCTGACCCCGACATGGCCGGGGTCTTGCTCCTTCACGGCTACCGCCTCGATCGGCCCGAGGTATCGGCGGGCTCGCTGTTCGTCGTTGAGCCCACGCCGAACCTACAGGTCACGCTTGGGCTCGATGGGAGCAGCTACCGGCCGGGTGATGAGGCCCGTCTGAGCGTCAAGACCGAGAATTCGCATGGGTTCCCGGTGTCAGCGGCTTTCGATCTCGTGGGGCTTGAGGAGGGAACGGCGCGAGCGCTCCGCCAGGATCCCGCGCTCGCCGCGCTCTACCTCGCTGCGGGCGCTGGGTGGGTGCGGCCTCAGGACTCGGCCGGTGCGCCCGATGGTATTGAGCGGCTGGTCTACGAATGGGCATCGGCGCCGGAGAGCGTCCGGCGGGGCCGCCGGGCCGATCTGCTGCTGGCCTCCTGTGAGGCGCCCGCGCCCAGCGTGAGCACGGCCATCGACCCAGCCCGTGCCTCCTATGAGCGGGCGCTGACGCGGCGAGACGCACACCTGAAGCTCGCGGTCATGGCGGCCGCCGAGTGGACGGCGGCCATGCTGGTCTGGGTGCTGGCAGCCATCGTCGGCGCCCGGCGGTCGGACAGCGAGTCCATTCGTGAGCGTGTGACGATCCCGGGAGGGGCGGCCGTCCTCGTCGTTGCGGCCGCGGCCTGCGTCGGGCTAGCACACGCACTGAGCCAGGGGGGCGGGCTCGACGTCGCTCCCCCTTCCGCCGACTCGCTGCACGTGGCTTCGGTGTCCCCGGCCGCGTTGCAGTCGACGGCGGTCGAGGGCGAAGCTCCGGTCCGGTGGTCGCCGTTCGATGCCTCCGACGCGAGGTTCGCCGGCTCCGGTCGTCACGCGCTCTCGCCCCTGGCCCTCGCCTTCGATCGCGACTTGGCGACCGACGCTCAGGGCCGCTACAACTGCAAGGCTGCACTGCCGGATGCGGACGGTAGCTACGTGATCTCGGCCCTCGCTGTGAGCGCGGCGGGTGAGATCGGCTGGGCGGAGGCTCGCATTGGGGTGAACGACCCGGTCTCGTGTCGGGTGACGACCCCCGACCATCTGATCGTGGGTCAGCGGGCAGAGCTGCATCTCCAGGTTGGCAACGGGACAGAGCAGGAGCGGGGGGTGACGGTCGCGCTGGACCCCGCCTCGTGGTATGAGGCCGGTCCCGATCCCATCGGAACGCGACCCGTGCCCGCCCACTCGCGCGTGAATGTGGATCTCGGCATCACGCCCTCCTCCCACGGGGACCATGAGCTGAAGCTGCTGATCACGAGCGGGCCCGAGACGCGCGGCCTCGCCGTGCCCGTACGTGTCGCACCGGCCGGATCGCTGATCACCGCGTGCTCGTCCGGTGCTCTCTCGGCGACGACGCGCGAGCGAGTCTACGTGGACCCGGCGTCGGTCGAAGGGTCGCGGGACGTCGATCTGCTTCTCTTCCCCGGCCTGAACGCGCATTCGCTGCAGGTTCTCGGTTGGGCGGAGAGGACGGAAAGCTCATCGGCGGGCGCTGCCATCGACCGTCCTGCGCTGGCCGCAGCGCTCCTGTCGGCTCTTCGGACGGGGGAGGCGGGTGCCCAGGCCACCGACCGAGCCGGCAAGGCGCTGGCCCGGGCCTATCAGACGTTCCTCGCTCGGCGTCCCTCGTTGGGCACGGACGCGTATGTGGGCGAACCGACGCCGGAACGGGCCGCTCTCGAGCTCATCACACTGCAGCACCTCAGGCAGCTCGGTTTCGCGACGCCGGGCATGGTGGGCGCCGCCCAGCGGGCGTTGTGTGACCTGCAGCGGCGCGATGGGACGTTCCGTTCCGCGCAACCGTCGGCAGCCCTGGATGCGCGCTGCGCCGCGACCTCGGGTGCGGTGTGGGCACTGGCGTTGTCTGGGTATCGCGGATCGGCGCTGCCCCGTGCCGTCGAGGCTCTCCGGGAGATGCTTCCGGGCGTCCAGGATCCCTATGCCCTGGCGCTGGCGGCCAACGCGCTTCTCGAAGCCCGCGTCGAGGTGCCTGTCATCGACGATGTGCTCCGCCGGCTGGCCGACGGGATGCGCTCGCCGGATGCGGAAGAGCCCTGGCACACGGCTGGAGTGACTCTGGAGGGGACGACCGGCGCGGCGGCGGATACGGAGATCGCGGCTCTTGTCGTCCTGGCTACGGACGCCCGGTCCTCGCTGGGCAGCCGGACGATGGGGTCCGAGGCCCGGGGGCGGATCGAACGCGTCCTGCGGCGGGCGAGGTCGCACGTCGTGTCATCGAAGACGATCGACGGTGTCTGGGCAACCCCGTACCTCACATCCATCGCCCTACGCGCGCTGGCCACGGATAGCCCCGCACCGATGGAGGATCCGTCTTCCGCGACGGTTCTGGTTGATGGGGAGGTCGTGGACACTGTGGATCTCGCGGACCGCGGATCCGGCGCGGCCATCTGTGTCGCCGTCGGCAACCACCTGCGCCAAGGGCTCAGCACCGTGGCGGTGGAATCTGAGGGCCGTGCGCGTGGCGACTACCTCCTGACCACGCGCTACTACGTCCGCAGCCAGTAGCCCCCATAGAATCAGCAAGCGGAGCCGGCGAGCCGGCTCCGCTTTGGCGGCGACTGTATTGGATTGGAGGTCACCGCTCGGTTCGGAGGCTAGCTCCCACAGTCACCTCGACCGGTCAGCAATGTACTAATCTGGACCACCTCCTTCCCCAGTCTGGCTCCATTCTAGTGCGCAACCGGCGAGGGCGTCAACGGGGTGTCTTGCGCCCCTGTGCTATACTGCGAGCGCCCCCCTCTGCGCGTCTCCGCGCGACTTCCTCGGGGATGAGAGAACGACGCGATGAGTTCGAAGCAGGCGCTCTGGCTGTGCGCCGCCGGTCTCGCGATAGGTCTGCTGGCTGGTGGGTTCGGTGTCGGTGGTGGGATACTCGCTGTTCCCGTACTGATCATGGTCTTCAACAAGCGGCCGCACGATGCGACCGTCACCTCCCTGGCGGTGATCGTGCCCACAGCGCTCGTGGCCGCGATCACATACGATACTCGGCTGAAGTCCGAGGCTGGCACGGGGATCAATCTCGGGATCGCGGCATGGGTGGCGATAGGGGCGGTTCTGGGATCGGCGGGCATCGGCGTGCCCCTGGCTCAGAAGGTTTCCGGCAGGACGTTGAACAGGACGTTCGGTGTCCTGCTCATTCTCGTTAGCCTTCGCATGTGCCTGATGCCGCATCATGAGGGACAGCTCACGCAGTCGCATGTCGCGATGGCGTTCTGTGGGGTCCTGATCGGCGCCATGTCGGGGTTCTTCGGCGTCGGCGGCGGCATTATCGCCGTGCCCCTGTTCACGATGGTCTTCGGAATGACCCAGCGCGTGGCCCAGGGCACCAGCGTAGCCATGGCGCTGCCCGCGTGTCTTGCCGGCGTTACGCGTGCACACTTCTCCCCGGAGGTGGACGTCGACTGGCGGGCCGCGGGTGTCATGGCGCCGGCGTCGATGGTGGGGTCGCTGGCGGGGGCGTGGCTGGCCGGGGGGTCTCCGGACCGCCTCCTCCAACACGGCTTCGCGGTGCTGTTGGTCCTCACCGCCCTGCGAATGGTCGGGGTGTTCGCCTGGTTGCGCGAACGGCTTACGTCCCTACGCGCGCGCGACCGAGACGTGTAGGGCGCGGACTCGTGCCGCGCCGCCCCTCTCCTCAACGCTTGCTACCCGTCTTGGCCCCCGGTGCGTCTGGCCCAGAGCGCTTCGTCGACGTGGGCGAGCCCGTATCCTTGCTGTGGGCGCCGGGCACGAGATCGCCCGGCCCCGGGCGCACGTCGCCAGGCCCGCTAGGAGTAGTATCCGTCGGCCCCTTCTTGCCCGGCTCAGTGGGCCGCTCCGGCTCGGTCGGCGGCTCCGTCGGCTTCTCGTGCGTGTCCGGTGGGCTCGTCTTCCCTCCGTCGCCCGGGACGAGGTCATCAGGGGGGAATTGCTTGAACGGGCCGGTGCTGACGATCAGCTCGATCTCGGATCCCTTCGCGATCTGTGTCTTCGGCATCGGGTTCTGCCGAACTACGTAGCCCTCCGGCACCTCTTCGTCCGAGGTCTCCATCCGGATGGCTCTCAGGCCCAACTCCTCAAGCATGGCCTCCGCCCGCACGGCGCTCATCGTCCGCACGTCGGGCACCTCGATGGACTCCTTCCTCCCCTCGGACTCCTTGGCGACCCAGACCGTCATGCTCTGGCCCTGAGTAAGCGTGCCGCCCGGCTGGGGGTACTGCCGGATCACGGTGTCGGGAAGGTCCTGTGCGGACTCCTCATACTCGACCTCCAGCCGGAGGCCGTTGTCCTGCGCGAACCGGCGGGCACGGTCCAACGTCTGGAAGCGCACGTCGGGCACCTTGACCAGGCGCGCGATGTTGTCAGGTGGCTCTTTCTCCGGTGCCCCGTTTCCGCGCGTGCCGGAAAGGGCCAGGAATAGGATCCCGCCGACACCGATGAGGGCGGTGACGAATACGAGAACCCATGTGAGCGGCGAGAACTGCTCGCCCCGTGCCAGCGCGCGGCTCGCGGCCGGTGCGTCCTCCGCCCGATAGGCGCGCTGCACGGCCTCGGCGCGTGGGATCACTCGGGTGCGGTCGTCCGGAACGCTGATGTCGGCCAGCGCCCCAGATGCCTGGAGGGCCACAGCGTGCTGCACCGTCCGCATCTCGGTGAGCAGGTCGTCCGCGGAGGTGTGGCGGTCCTGTGGCTTCTTCCGCAGCATCTTGGCGACGAGCGCGTCGACCGAGGCCGGCACCGCCGGGTTCAGCGAGCGGGCCGATCGAGGCGGCTCCTGCACGTGTTTGAGAGCGATGGCGACGGGGGTCTCGCCTTCGAAAGGCGCTTGGCCCGTGAGCATCTCATAGAGCACGACGCCCAGCGAGTAGATGTCCGACTGCGCGACGGCGCCCTCGCCGCCCGCCTGTTCCGGCGCGAGGTAGCGGACCGACCCGATGATCTGTCCCGTCTGGCTCACCGAGCTCGACGCCATGGCGCGCGCGATCCCGAAGTCCGCGACTTTCACATCGCCTTCACGCGTGAAGAGGATGTTCTCCGGCTTGATGTCCCGGTGGATGATGCCGCTCGTATGGGCGTGGCGGACGGCGGCGCCCACCTGCAGGGCAATCTCCAGAGCCTCCGCCGCCGGAAGGGGCCCGCGCTGCCGGAGGCGATCCCGCACCGTGCCGCCTCCGAGATACTCCATCACGAAGAAGTGCCGGCCGTGGGCGTAACCGATGTCGAAGACACTGGCGATGTTCGGATGCGACAGGCCGGCTGCCGCGTGCGCCTCGCGCCGGAAGCGCTCGACGAAATCCTGATCGTCACTCAGCTCCTGTCGGAGCACTTTGACCGCCACATCGCGGTTGAGCGCACTGTCGTGGGCGCGGTACACGACGGCCGCCCCACCCTCCCCAATGCGCTCCTTCAGCTCGTAGCGTCCGTCACACAGGACCGTGCCGATCATCGTTTGCTCTTTTCCCCTGATGCATGCAGCTGTGCGTGCCCTCTACCAGGTTTTCCCTGCCCGGCCGCTGCTGGACAGAACCATTGCCGCGCGACCTCGGGCTCACCGCCGCTTGAGCCAGTCGGACATCACAGCCCGAGCGATCGGCCCCGCCACGGCCCCTCCGGCGCCCCCGTTCTCCACCACCACCGCCACGACTACTCGGGGGCTCTCGCATGGCGCGAACGCCACGAACCAGGCATGTGTCTTGCCGTGCGGGTTCTCCGCTGACCCGGTCTTGGCGGCAGTCGAGATCCCCGGCACAGCACCGCTGCGTCCCGTTCCCGAGGCAGCGGTAGTCCGCATGAAACCCGCCACCTGCTCTGCAGCTCCGGCGGACACGACTTCCCGTGTCCCTCCCTGCGGCTGCTGGAACACGACACGCTCGCCATCGAGGGCCGCATCCACCAGTCGCGGCTGAACCAGGACGCCGCGGTTCGCGATCGCCGAGCCGATGAGCGCCATCTGCAGCGGCGTGACCTGCACTGCCCCCTGGCCGAACGAGCTCTCCAGCAACATGGCCGGCGTGAGACCACCGCCCGTCGGCACTTGGCTCGCCGACACGTTGATGCCGATGTCCGGCGTTTCCCCGATCCCGAACCGTTGGGCGTACTCCGTGAACCGGCCGGGCCCGAGGATGCGGCCTACATGCGCGAAGTAGATATTACACGAACTCGCGACCGCTTGTTCCATCCGGATTGTCCCGTGCCCGCTTCGCAGGTGGCACCGTATCCGGTCGTGATCGATGATCTCCTCGCCGGAGCAGGTCTCCTCATGGTCGGGCGTGACGGCGCCCGAGTCCAGCGCCGCGGCCGCCACAAGGATCTTGAACACTGAGCCAGGCGGGTACAGCCCCTGGGTTGCCCGTCCCAGCAGTCCGGTCGACTGACCCGCGCCATTCCCAAGCTCCGCAGCCACGTCGTCCGGCTCGAACGAGGGGCGGCTCACCAGCGCCAGAAGCTCGCCGGTGGCCGGGTCCAGCGCCACGACGGCCCCGCGCCGGTTGCCCAGCCGCTCCCACGCCAGCCGCTGCAGTCGAGCGTCGAGGGTCAGCCGCACATCATACCCCGCTGTCCGACGCTCCCTTTGGCGGATGACGCCGAGGATGCCCCCCTGGGTGGCCTCGAGTCCGAGCAGCCAACCACTACATGAGCCCTCGATCCCCGCAAGACCATACACGTCATCGCGGTGGCCGGTGATGTGGGCCGCGATTGGCCCCAGGGGGTACGCTCGCCGGCCGGGCTCTGCGCCGTTCTCGGCCAGCGTCGCTCCCGACCGATCCAGGATGCGGCCGCGTTGGATCCGCCTCTCGATGGCGAGGAGCCGAGGGTTCCTCGGGTGGACGTTCAGCTTATCGGCGCACACGACCTGCCAGTAGCCGATCCAGACGGACAGTAGCGCGAAGGCGAGCGCATGGGCGCGGACCAGCGGCACTGCGTTGGGGCCACCCCCTGCCTCACCCACACCCGTCCCCTCGTTTGTGTTCGCCCGAGCGGACAACCGCAGCAGCAACCCAAGAGCCACGGCGCTCGCCGTCAGCGAGCTCCCGCCATAGCTCACGAAGGGCAGCGTCACTCCGGTCATGGGGATGGCGCGGGTCACGCCGCCGATGATAATCGCAGCCTGAAGGCCCACACCCGCCGCGAGGCCGGCACACAACAGGGCCGAGTAATCGTCGCGGCTGCGCGCGGCGTGTCGCGCGGCGCGTGCGACGAAGAGCACGTAGGCCAGGCACACCGCGACTGCACCGGCCAGTCCTAGCTCCTCGCCAAGCGCCGCGAAGATGAAGTCCGACTCCACGACGGGCACTCTCCCGGGCAGGCCCATCCCGATGCCGGTGCCCACCACCCCGCCCGAGGCCAGGCTGAACAGCCCCTGGATGATCTGGTAGCCGGCTGCCCCGTCGATGTGGGGCCAGGGGTTGAGCCATGCGGTGAGGCGGATCGCCACGTGGGGGAACATCGGCATGAGCGCATAGGCTGCGAGGCCGAACATGGTGAGCCCCAGAACGACGAAGATCACGCGCGACGTCGCGACATGCAGCATGGCGAGGAAGACGCAGAACAGCACGAGAGCGCACCCAAGGTCCTTCTGGGACACGACCAGGGCCATGCTTCCGGCCAACATCCCGAGCATGGGGCCCAGATGCCGGAATGACGGGTACGGGATGCCGAAGGCGCGCTCCGACCAGTCGGCCAGCGCCTCCCGGCGCGCGGCGAGAAAGGCCGCGAGGAACAGGCACATGAGAAGCTTCGAGAACTCGGACGGCTGGATGCTGAGCCCGCCGAACCGGAGCCACAGCTTCGCCCCGTTCTGCTCGGTTCCGGCGACCATTGTCAGGACGAGCAAGAGCGCGGCGCCGATGCCGCACACGTATGTGTAGTTTGACAGGCGCGATGGGCGGCGTACCGCCGCGGTCGTCAGACAGCAGACGACCACCGCCACAATTGCCCAGGCGCGTTGCTTCCCGAACAGCTCGGGCCCTGCCGCCCGCTGGATGAGCACAAGCCCGACACCGATGAGGCAGACCGCGATGGAGTAGAGCGCTAGATCGGCGTCGCGTAGGGACAACCACAGCCACACATACCCCGCCAGAGCAACGATGGCGAACGGCAGCAAGGACTGGATCTCCTCGCCAACGTCTTGCTGTGTGTTCACGGCGTACGTCGCAGCCGCCAGCAGCGGCACGCAGAGGGCGGCCGCGAATGACGCGGGGTGTGCTCTGAGTGGCTGGGTCATCGGTAGCCTGCCGCCGAATCCGGCGCGTAGCGGGACGCGGCCCTGCGCCGGAAGGAGGATACCGGCGGCATACCCGTGCGTCAACGGAGTGCGCGGCAGCAGGACCGCCCCAGCAGCACCGGCGAATACGTCTGGTAGTGCTGGCAACCGCGCGTCCGGAGGTGTCCGCCTTGCGTTGGTCGTTGCAGGTACTTGCCGTGGTGATGTCCGTCGCTCTTCCGATGCCGGCCGGAGCGTGGGGCGCCAAGGGGCACGCCTGGGTGTCCGAGAACGCTGTCAAGCTGCTCCCGGAGGGTGAGCTCCGTGAGCGGATGGAACGAGAGCTGCCCTCCGTTGTCGGCTACTCATCCGCGCCCGATTTCGAGCTCAAGGATGGCATCAACGAGAGCCTCGAGGCCCCGAACCACTACATCGACCTCGACGCCCCCGAGCCGATGCTCACGGCTGAAGTGCTGCGCACGGAGCTGCGGTCGCGCGTGGATGCGGCTCGCTGGTATACGGCGCACCGTCTGACGTTCCGCGACGGTGGGTTCCTGCCCTGGCGCATCGAGGAGATGGAGGTGGCACTGGCCAACGCCATGGCGGGCGAAACCCAGGAGGTGGGGCTCTTCGCCGGGCTTCTCGCCCACTACGCCGCGGATGCCACACAGCCACTCCATACGACCAAGGACTACAACGGTCGCGTCGCCCCGAACACCAAGGAGTCGTACCTCCACGGCATCCACGCCGACTATGAGATCGTCTTCATCCAGGACCGGGGTATCGAGTTCCGTGAGTCCTCGCTCGCCATGGCGCGGCCGGCGAAGAAGCTCGACGACGTCTTCGGCGCCGCCGTGGACATGGTCTTGGACTCGTACACTCATGTGGACATGATCTACGATGTTGCGGGGCGAAACGCGGGTCCGGACCGCTACACTGCCTGGGATGCCGAGATGGGCGAGATGACCCGCGAACGCCTCGCCGAAGCCGCGACGCTTGTCGCCAGCCTCTGGCTCACTGCTTGGGAAGAGGCGCAGCAGGCCAAGGCGGCGAGACCGGAACGTTGACGGGAACGACTGCGAAAGGCACCGATGCGTCTCCACAGCCCACTCAACTTGCTGCTCCTGCTCACGATGGTGCCCGTGGTGCTGCTATACCTGCTGAAGCTGCGCCGGCAGCAGTTCCGGGTCTCGTCCACGCTCCTATGGGAGCGGCTCATCAAAGACTTGCAGGCCAACGCGCCCATGCAGAGGCTGCGGGCGAACCTGCTACTCCTGCTGCAGCTCCTGGTCCTCATTTTGGGCAGCATCGCCTTCGCGGCGCCCTTCGTGAAGGCCCAGGTGCGAGCGGGCATCAACACCGTGGTCGTGCTCGATGCATCGCTCTCCATGCAGGCGACGGATGTGTCGCCGAGCCGCTTCGCCGAGGCTCAGCAGCAGGCGCTCTCCCTTGTGGAGGGCCTACGCGGGCATGACCAGATGATGGTCATCGAGGCCGGGGCACGCACGCGCGTGATGTGCAGCATGACAGCGGACAAGGGCGTTCTCCGGCGCGCGATAGAGGACTGCTCGGCCAAGGACGTCCCCACGAACCTGCGCGAGGCCATCGTTCTCACGCTCTCGCTCTCCCAGAATGTGACCCAGCGGACCGGTCTCTACATCATGAGCGACGGCGCGTTCGACGAGATCCCGGACGTGCACTTGCCGGAGGGGGTCGAGTTCCACTTCGTGAAGATCGGCGAGCGCGGCGGCAACGTTGCCATCACCGGACTCGACATGCGCCGAGCCTTGGACGATCCGAGCAAAGTCGACCTGTTCATCGGAGTGGACAACTTCGGGGAGAGTGAAGTGCCGTGCCCCCTGACGGTGGAACGCGATGGGAAGCTCTTCCGTGCCCGGAAGGGTGAGCAGTTCGTTATCCGTCCCGCCGACCGCGGCGAGGTGGTGTTCCAGGGCCTGGATATCCCGTCCGGCGTCTTGAAGGCCTCCATCGACGTCAGCGATGACCTGGCAGCCGACAACGCTGCCTATGCGCTCGTCGCGCCCCAGCGCGAGATCCGCGTGTTGTTGCTCAGTGACGGGAAGGATGCGTTCATCGAGAAGGCGCTCAATGCGGACCCGAACGTGAAGCTCTCGAGGATGCGCGCGGCTGACTTCCAGCCGGGAGCCGGCATCGAGTACGACGTGATCGTGTGCGATGGGGAGTGCCCCGAGGGGGTGGGGGCCGGCGCGTATCTCTTCTTCTCGGCGTGTCCGTCCGACGGCCCGGTAACGCTCGTCGGCGAGGAGGAGCGGCCCCGTGTTCTCGACTGGAGCCAGACCCACCCCATCACTCGGTACCTGAGCGGGCTCGGTCGCGCCCGCATCGCCCGGTGCAAGACAGTGGAGGTCAAACCGTGGGCGAAGTCGATCGCGGAGACGGCGGAGACCCCGATCATCGTCATCGGCGAGCGTCAGAGCTTCCGGAGCGTGTATGTCGGGTTCGCCCCCGCGGACTCCTACATAGTGGTCGAGCCCACCTTCCCGGTCTTCGTGCTCAGCGCCCTGGAGTGGCTGGCGGCCGATCCGACACAGGTGGAGGACCAGCGATACCGCACGGGGCAGCCGGTGGCGCTGACCGTGCCGGCGGGCATCGAGCATATCGTGGTGCGAACGCCCAAGGGCGAGTCCATCGATGTGCCCGTCAAGTCGGCGCCTGTGCTCTTTGACCGCACGGAGTGGGCCGGCCTCTACGAGGTGTCCTCCGACAACTACAGCCGTCGGTTCGTGGTGAACGTGCTGGACCGCGCCGAGTCGAACACCAAGCCCAAGTCTGAGATGCGGCTCACATCTTCGGGCGCAGCCGTGCAGGCTTCGACGGTGGAGAGCAACCGCGAGCTGTGGCGCTACTTTGTGGTCGTGGCCTTGTGCGTCCTCAGCGTCGAATGGTGGGTCTACCACCGGCGGATCTGAGGGAACGACGTGGCCTGTTCGCGCGTCAGTACTGATGGGGATGAAGAGAGGGAGTGAGGCAACATGAGGACTCTGTCGATGTTGCTGTGTTTAGGTGCGGTCGCCGTTGCCTCAGCTTCGGCCTGGGCCGATGGGCGCGTGGGCCGGAGTCGGGGGGATGCCGAGGTAGTGTATGTGCCGCGAAGTGACGGCGTGGTTGTCGCCGTGCAAGCCGATTCCTGGGACGGCTGTCAGTCGTGGGACCGCTGGTCCGGGGATGGTCGCTGGGACCAGTATGGTCGGCGTTCCACGAATGGACGACGTTTCGACAACCACCGTCCCTCGTGGGAGGTGCAACAGCCTTGGACCATGTCCACCTACTGCCCGACCGGCGCTTTCGAGCTAGCGCCACCGCGTTCCGACTGGCAGTGGGGGATCAGGCGCACGGTTCCGCGGATAGTGGACCCGGTCTATGAGCCAACGCGCCCGTTTGGCAACGCGTACTTCCAGAACGTCCCGTACGGCCCCCTCGCGGTACGCCGTCAGGTGGCGCCCAGGGCGTCCTTCCGCTCGGCGGACTGCTGTGGGCCGGGAGGCCAGACCGCGCCGGTGGTCCGCATTCTGATCGACGGGCAGTGGGTGCCCTACGAGCCGGCTCGACGATAGGCGCCTGTATGTCCATAGGACCGTCGGAGGGGCCGAACGAGAGGCCGCAGGCCTCGAAGTCCGGCCCTGTCCGCATCAGCGGACCACGGGACCGTGGCGGCCTCTCGGTCCTGCCAACCGGGTTGATCGCCGTGGCACCACTCTCGACCTCACACTGCCCGCGGCTACTCGCCGGCCAGGCCCAGCTCCCCCGCGATCCCTGTCAGCGCGGCGATGACGTTCGCGATGTGATCGTTCAGCGGGATGCCGAGAGCTTCGGCGCCCTGGACGATCTCATCGCGGTTCACCTTCGCGGCGAAGGCCTTGTCCTTCATCTTCCTCCGCACCGATGACGGCTCCAGGCCGATGATGCTCCTTCCCGGACGGACCAGAGCGCAGGCGACGACGAAGCCGCATAGCTCGTCGACCGCGAACAGCGCATTCTCCATCGGGGTGTCCCGCGAGACACCCGAGCGCTCCGCGTGGGACAGCACGGCGCGGACGATGTGCTCCGGCCAGCCTCGCTCCCGCAGGATCTCGGCACCGCGGAACGGGTGGTCCGCCGCCGAAGGCCACCGCTCGTAGTCGAAGTCGTGGATGAGGCCCACAGTGGCCCATTCCCCCGGGTCTCCGCCGAGCTTCTCGGCGTAGGCGCGCATGGCGGCCTCAACGGCGAGGGCGTGCTTGATGAGGCTCTCGCCGCTCGTGTACTCGGTCAGCAGCGCATAGGCATCGGCGTGTGTCAATTCGAGTCCTCCATGCTGGGACGGATGCCGAGGTGGCGGACGCACTGGGCGCAGATCTCCGCGCCAGGCCGACATTGGGCGGCCAGGAGCTCCTGCTGCGTCGGCGCATCGTAGAGCCGGCACTCCGGGCTCGAGCAGTCGGCGACGCCCGTGAGGTGGTGAGCCACAGCCTGCAGCACGTACCCACTGAGCGCATCGGTGAGCCGGCCGTCGCCGTAGGTGAGGCAGCAGTCCGAGAACTCCTCCTCCAGGTCGTCCAGGTCCTCCTCCGACACCTCGCCGCACCGCTCGAGTTGCCCGAGTACGAAGTGGTATTCCTCGGGGCGCGGGGGCACCTCGATGATCCCGGATGCGGAGATCAGCGTGAGCGGCCCGAGATAGGCGACCTTGGGCTGGAATGCAAAGTCCTCAGCTCGGAACACCCCGAGGAGCTCGTCCACGAAGGCGATGTGCAGCCGGTCGTCGCGTAGCTCATCGTGCCGGATCCGACCGGCGCACAGGTCCGCCAGAGCGGCGGCATCGTAGAAGTCGGTGAGGTCCACACCCCCCGAAGTGTCCTGGACGCCCGGCGGCCTGTCGCGATGAGGCGAGGGGTCCTCGGGGGGAGCGCCCGGCCACGGGAGATCCCACACCCGCGCGGACCCAATGTCCAGCGGCCGTCCCGGGCTGTGGTGGAAGGCCAGCTCGTCTCGCGTTTCCACAGTCACCTTCGGCCATAACTCACGAAGGAACGCGGCAATGGCCTCGGTGTCGAGCCCGTCCGCCGTCGGGTTGTCGTATAGGTAGATGTGGCTGAGCGGCTTCACGTCCGCTTCTCCGTCTACCGTTACAGCATGCCTCGCCGCTCGAGGGCCTGGGCGCGGACCATGTTCGATCGGTCGAAGTACGCACGCCGACCTTCGAGACCGAACTCCTCGATCAGAGACTGCACGCTGAGCCCCTCGCGCTCGGACGAGACCGCGTAACATGCCTCGGGCGTCACGTAGTCGAACCGTACGCCTGTCCCGTACTTCTCGAGCATCGAGTCCATCTTGTCCCAGTTCCCGTCCATGTGCAACAGCACGCGGTCGAGGTTGATCCGCTGCGCGATGAGGGACTCGTAGGTTGAGACGCGGAGCACTTGCCCCGTCAGATCCACGATCCTGCCATACTCCGCCCCCACTGAAGCCACGAGGTAGACGCCGAGCTCAAAGGCCCAGAACTGGACCTGCAGACCGCCCCTATAGGCGGAGCAGAAGAAGATGACCTCGGCGCCGTTCGCCGCAAGCCCCCGCATGATGTCGGGGAAGTTCAGGTCGAAGCATATCGCCATGCCGATCCGGCCGAAGTCGGTCTCAAAGGTCGGGTAGTCCGTGCCGGGGATGATGCCATCGTCGATCTCACCCACGGTGGGGTGGACCTTGTGGTAGACGCCGGCGACTTCGCCTTTCCGGTCGATGAGCACGGCGGCGTTGTACAGATCCTCTCCCTGGCGCTCCCATTGGGGCCAGATGACGTACACGCCGAGCTTCCGCGCTTCCTCCATGATGCGAGTCGTCGTGCGCGACGAGAGCTCCTCTGCGCACGTCGAGGGCTTGCCGAGGTGCCAATGCGGGTAGATCTCCGGGAACGCCACAATGTCCGCGCCATGCTGCTTCGCCCGCCAGACCAGATGGGCGGCATGGTCAAGCAGCGCGTCCGGCCGGCCCGGGTCCGGCGCGGGCGGGCGCTCGGAGATGGATGCAACGGTGACGTAGCGTGCCATTCGGTCCTCCTCCTGACGAGCCCGGTAGTGCCCGGCACGGAAGCCGCACCTACCCCGCCGGGCGGGCTCCCTGAGCCGCAAGGGCGAGCGCGGCCATGTCCCCGACATCGTCGCCCAGCCCCGACGCTACGATGGGTCGCCGGTCGGGCATCAGGCCATGGTACTCGCCGTAGGCGACCTCGTTGATGGTCTCGAGCAACAGATCGCCCGCCTTCACCGCGAGCGTGCCGATCGCGATCAACTCCGGGTCCACTACCTTGATGAAGCTCGCGCACCCGATGCCCATGCACACCGCGGCCTCGTGGATGACGCCGAGCGCCACGGCGTTGCCCCGTCGTGCGGCGGCGCAGAGGGCCTCGCACGAGAGCGCGCCCGCGGAGTCACGCAACCCCAGCAGCTCTGAATCATCGTTCGCCACGGCTGCGTCGAGCCCTGCGGCCGCGATGGCCGGGCCCGAGGCGTATGCCTGCAAGCATCCGCGTCGCCCGCAGTTGCACGGGCGGCCGTCGCGGACGATGGTGACATGGCCGATCTCCCCCGCCATACCGTATGCGCCGCGGAAGATCCGCCCCTCGTGGACGATGCCACCGCCGATGCCAGTGCCCATCGTCATATACGCGATGCTGCGGTGACCGACTCCAGCCCCGAACATGAACTCCGCCAGCGCCCCCGCGTTCGCGTCGTTGTCGATCTCGACCGGGAGCCCGAGCGCATCGCTGAGGATCGTCCCCAGCGGGACGTCCTCCCATTCCGGCAGGTTCACGGAGCGGCATAGGCCGGTGGTCGGGTCGACAGGCCCGCCGTGCGAGACGCCGAGGGCGACCGGGCGCTCGGAGGCATGGGAAAGCACGCTCCCAAGCAGCGCCACGATGCGATCGATGACAGCGGCTCTGCCGTCCGTCGCGAGCGTGGCCGTCACCTGTCGGTGGAGGACCTCGCCGGCAGGCGTGCCGACCACGGCCGAGAGCTTCGTACCACCGAGGTCGAGCCCGAGCAGGAGGGGGCCGGATGCTGTGGGCACGGGTCAGCGGTCCTTTCCACCAGCCGGGGGACGCTCCCGGAGCGCACGGGCGGCGGCCAGGGCGACCGATGCTCGATCCTCGCCAGGCGAGGCCCGTTCCACCACGCGTGGGACCTGCGCAGGGTCAGTGGTCGCCCACGCGCGTGCGATCTCCTTGAGGACCGCGACCCGACGTGGGACATCCTCCACTGCGTCGGCCTCGTCCAGCGCTGCCGCCAGCATCTCCTGTGGCGCCACCTGATCCTCTGCCAACGCCAGGTAGGCGGCTGCCCGGTCCTCGGCGACCGGGAGCGCCTGAGCCAGGCTCTGGGCCTTCGCGAGGTCCACACGAGCCTGGAGCCGGATGCCGGTGATGGCGAGGTCGCGCGCGAGCTCGGGCGCAACGGCGTCGGCCGCGCCCTGATGCGATAGGGCGGCTTTGGCTTCCTCCAACAGCCCCCGAGCGGCATCTGCCCCGTCGGGCATGGCCGCGAGATCGCACGCGATCCGTACGAGCTGCTCCGCGCGCTTCTGCTCCGCGATGTCCGGGTCGATGCCCTCCGCGGCGGCGAGGGCGTCCGTGAGCTGGGCGGCCTGGCTGAGGGCCATCGCCGCCCGGATCGGCTCTCTCTCTGCCGCCGACCTGCCGATGGCGATGAGCGTGTCGATCGCGTCGAGCGGGTCCTCCTGCGCCACCGCATAGGCCCAGCTCGCGCCGGTGCTCACATCGAGCTGCGCCATGGCCAGAGCGACATCCGACCGTGCTCGCGTGCCGGGAACGTCGAATGCGGCTTCGAGCGCGGCTTGGAAGGCTTCCTGGGCACGTTCCGGCAGGACCGGGGCCAGCAGCGTACCCGCCCAGCGGAACCGGTCGCTTCGCGCCCGGGGATCGGCGATGTCCCGTGCCGCGACGAGCGCCTCAGCGACGATCAACGGGCTGCTGTCTCCCGGGCGTCCCCACAGAGCCAGACCCACGGCCAGGAGGCTGCGCGATCGCGTGTCCGGCAACGGCGCCGAGCGAGCCAGCGGCAGCGCTTGCTCGGGCCAAGTGGGTGCCAGAGCGGCGGCGATGTCGGTCCATTGCGCCGACGTGAACCGTTCGGCCCCGAGGCGCCGCGCGTCGTCCGCCACCTGGCCCACCAGCGTCTCCGCGTCTGATGCGGGTAGGCAGGGCGCGAGCCGTGCCTGAAGGGGCAGCCTCTCGGCCGGATCGCCGACGGTCTCGGTCGCCGCCCGAGCCGCATCCACCGCGCCGGGCACCTCTCCCTCGGCCAGCTCCACGAGGACCCGCGCCCGGAGCGACGCGTCGGAGAGCGTTCCGGCAACGGCAAGGGCGCGCGCCGGATCACTGGTCGCGAGGGTACGGGCCGCCGCGGCCACCACCCGGTCGCGGCCATCCGGGCTCTGCAGCGTCTGACACCTCTCGACGGCCACGCCCGGCTCGCAGCGCCCGAGTTCTGTGAGCACTTCGGTCCGAAGGCTGTCGGCCATGCCTGCCGAGGCCAGCGCGGGCACGGACAGCGCCCGATCGGGGTCCGCAGCCGCCATGGCGAACGCCACTCTGCATAGGGCTGCGAGGCGAAGCTCCGGGTCGGTGATGGCCTCGGCACGGCCCAGTTGCTGGGCCGCCACCCCGACCGGCAGTCCCTCGATCACGCTCGCCAGTACGGGCGGCCGCAGGGCCTCCGGCAGCGCATCGGCCAGCGCCAGGGCCTCGGCCGGGGCATGGGCCGCGAGCCGGGGCGCCAGGCGCGCGGCGATCCCATCGTGGACCGCCCCCCCGCCCGCCGCCGCCAGGGCATCCCGCGCCAAGCGCAGGGCGGTCGCTGGGTCGACTGCGGCGACGTGCTCCGCGATACGGCACAGCGCCGCGGCAGGCTCGGGCAGCCGCCGGGCAAGTGCCTCGGTCCGTGCGGCGTCCTGGTCTGTGAAGGCATCGAGGGTCGCCGGAGGCAGACTGCCCGGCTTGCCGGCGGCGGAGAGTGTGTCGATGGCCACGCTAAGCATCGCGAACGCCCGGTCGGCATCCACGGGCAGAAGTGCCGCGCCCGCCGTAGCGATCACCCGGGCCCTGTCCTGGGGTGGCTCGATGGGGCGCGAACCGCCCGGGAGGCCGGCGCGGGCCGCCTGGTCGATGATCATCCGCGCGCGCTCCGGGGCGAAGGGCAGCAGCGCGCGGCCTGCCTCAAGCCCGGCGGCGAGCGACTGGGCGTTGTCCGGCAGCGTCACGGCGACCCCAAGCGCCTCGATGGCCAACTCCTCGCCCCGCGCCGGGTCGGCCGCCCCCACCGGGCCGACGAGCTCCGTTAGCGCCGCAGCCCTGTCCGCGGCGCGTCGAACGCCGCGGGCCCGACCGATCTCGGGCTCGAGGAGAGCCACACCGTCCGGCCCGAGCGCGGCAGCGATGCCCTCGCGCAGCCGACGCCGGTCTGCATCGGATCGGACCTTCGAGAGAAGCTTCGCGGCCTCGTCCAGGTTCGCTCGCGAGCCTTGTCGATCCCCAAGCCGAGCCTGGAGCTCACCCAGCCCCAGCCGCGCGGCGCATAGGCCTGCAGGGTCCCTCAGCCCGGAGCAGGCATTCTCCAGCGCAGCAGCTACCTGTTCGGAGTCCGCCGCCTTCGCGATGCGCCGGAATGCGGAGCCACGGCTTCGCTCGTTGACGATGGTCACCGCGAGCGCGATCGCCTGCGCCGCATCCTCCGCGGCCAGGGTGGCCGCGACGTCCTCGACGAGAAGGTCCGGCGCCGTTCCCTCCGTCAACGCCTGGATCGCCGCGGCGGCGATTCGGGGTTGCGCCGTGCGTGCCCCGTTCGCCAGTGTCAGCAGGGCTTCGTCGCGCCGTACGCGGTCGGAGATCCGCTCGGCGAGCGCCACACCGTTCGCTGCGCCGGAGGGGCCGATGGCCTTGCAGGCGTCCAGCAGCACGGCGTCCGCGTCGGCTTCCGGCAGCGCTCTGGGGATGAGGTTCACGGCGCTGTCGACATCCCTGTCGGCCACAGATGCGACGATGGCACCGAGCACCATGACCTGACCGGGGGACGGACGAGGGCGGCCCAGCTCATCGAGGGCCCGCAGAAGCCACACTCCCGCTGGCGAGGCCGCGTGGACGGCGGACAGCACAAGTAGCGTTGCCCAGGCGATGCACAGCCCCTGCCAGCGGCTTCGGTGGAGTCGGCAGACGGTCACCGTGCCCTCCGTCGCGTCGCGGCCCGCGCTGCGTGCGAATACCGCGTTCCCCCGGGTCGAGTTCGCCACCGGTGGCGTGGCTCCTCCGAGTGACCAGGCGGGCGGGTATAATGGACCGAGTAGGTCCGCCAAGGGTATGGCGGCCCGATCGGAGTGCCGCGTGTCGTCTGTCATGGGATCTCATCGACAGCCCGGAGGCCCCGCGCTGATCACTGCCGTTTCGGGACATCCACTCCGTACCGCTGCTCTCAGAGCGCTCTGGCCTGTCACCGTCATGGTGGTGGGCCTGTTGTGCCTTACCGATGAAGCATCCGCGTTGCGCTACACTATCGCGTACACGGGCGAGACCCATGCCATGCTCGAGCCGTGCGATTGCCCGGTACGCCCGAGTGGGGGCATTGCCCGGCGGGCGACGGTGGTTCGCAAGGTGCGCAAGCACGGGCTGAACCCGACCGTTCTCGTCGACTGTGGGGGGATGTTCGCGGGTGGTCCCTACGACGAGTACACCCTCGGCCCCGCCTGCGACATCGAGCGGACGAAGGTCGCGCTCCAGGCGGCGGAAGCGATGGGCTATGACGGCATCGCCGTGGGCGATGAGGAGCTGCAGTATGGCGCGCAGTTCCTCCGCGACGCAGCCGCAGCACTTCCGTTGTTGTCCGTCAACCTCCTGAACGAAGCGGGACAGCCCGTGGTGCCGGGCTACGCCATCCGTGAGGTCGAGGGCGTTCGCTTCGGGCTCATCGGCGTGACGCCCGGAGAGGCGTTCATCTTCCCAGACGGCCGTTGGCCCGATGGCCTGCAGGTCGGCGACCCCGTCGAATCCGTGGCGCGGGCTGTTCGCGACCTGCGGGAGCGGGTCGACATCGTCGTTGTGCTCAGCCACTTGGGCGAGGCCGGGTCGCGGGACCTGCTGGCCCGTGTCCCGGGCGTCGATGTGCTGCTCAACGGCCACCGTCTGGCGCCGGGCGGAACCGGCTCCCTGTCCGATGTGGTGAACGGTGCGATCTACGCCAACTTCAGCTACCAGGGCCGCGCCCTCGGGCGCGTGGACCTGGCCATCAACGACGGCCACACCATCGGCGAGCACCGTGAGTGGGAGATGGAGCTATCGACTAGTATCGAGCCCGATCCTGACATGGACCGGCTCGCTCAAGCCTTCAAGGCAAGATTGGATGGCGACCTCGGGGCGCAGGCGGTCGCCACGGTGGACGCCTACGTGCAGTCCCAGTGCATCCACTGCCGCGAGGCCGAGCCGATCATCCTTGCGGTCCGGGACGAGTTCGGCGCGGATCGTGTGGAGGTGCGGCGGCGCTTCGTGGTCCACGTGGGTGACGATGGCTCCCTCGAGAGCGGCACGGATTCGACGGAGCTGGGAGAGGCCCGGCGGCAAGTGGTCATGGAGCGCCTCTATCCGCAGGTGCTGGGTAGCTACATCGCGTTCTACCGCGACAGCCCGCGGGCATCCTTCGCGGAGCGCGCCGCCGCAGTCGGGATCGACGCCGAGGAGGTTCGCCGACGGGCGGAGGCCGGTGAGGCCGATGGTGAGCTTCTGCACGATGCTGAGCTGGCCCGGAGGTTCGAGATTAGCCTCACCCCTACCCTCATGGTCGGGAACCGGGCGGTCAACGTGGACCAGGGCGTCACCCGCGAGCGGATCCTCTCGGCACTCTGCAATGCGCTGCCGGGCGGATCGCGGCCCACCCTCTGCCAGGGGCTGCCCGAGTGTATCGATGATTCAGACTGCACGCAGCCCGGCAAGGTCGGGACGTGCATCGAGCAAGATGGCCAACGGCACTGCGTCTATGAGGACCCCGTCCCCGTGACCCTATCCATGGTCACGGACCCCGCCGTCCGGTTCAGCGATATGGGCGGCATCGTCGCGTCGCTTACCCAGATGCTGCCAGGCCTGCGCGTGCGCTCGCTGGACTCTCAGAGCGCGGAGGCGGGCGATCTACTCACGGCATCGGGCGCCGAATGGCTGCCCGCGCTGTTCCTCGATGGCGGGGTCGCGCGCGCCCGGTCGTTCGCGCAGATCGAGCCGAACCTCGTCGCCGTCCGAGACGGCCTCTATCAGCTCGCTCCCTATAGCGTAGGGGGATCCCTTAACAGGAGCCGGGCAGTAGTGCCGGGTCGGCTGGACCTCTTCCTCCGTCCCCTGGATGCCGAGGCCCTGGAGATCGCGGCCCTGTTCGTCAACGAGCTGCAGGCGCCACGTGCGGCCGAGGCGTTCCACCTGAATGTTCGCTTCGCCCTCCGACGCGGGGAGGATGGCGCCCTGGCGGCGCCCGGGGGCGCCGCGGAGGTCGAGGAGGCGTTCCGACAGGCTTACATCCTCAGCCACCATGCAGACCTGTATCCGGCCTATCTCGCCGCTCGCGCCGAGGTGGGCAACAGCTCCTACTGGGACGTGCCCCTACGCAAGGCGGGACTGGCCCCGGACGAGGTGCGCGCCGGGGTGGAAGATGCCGGGCTAGCGCAGCAACTGGCCGATGATGCAGCGCTCCGTGACGAGCTAGGCCTCGACGGAGCGCTCACGCTGCTCGTCGAGAACCGAGAGGTCACCCAGCTTCTGGCGCCGGGGCAGAGCCGCGATGGGACGATGACCCTGAGCCGCCAGCGGCTGGAGAATGTGCTCGACCGCCTCGGCGTCGCCGCGCACACACTGACGCTTTGCTACATCGGGCATCTGGATGGCCAGCTCGAGGTCTGCGGGTGCGATGGCAATCCGTTCGGCGGCGCCATGCGCATCGCGTCCGCATTGCGGCAGATCCGCGATCAGGACAGCCAGGTTGTCTTCCTCACCGCGGGCGATCTCTTCGACGCGCAGGGCGATCCGTCGTCCACGACGGCGCTCTTGAAGGCCCTGGAGGCCATGCGGCTCGATGCCATGGGCCTCGGCGACCAGGAGTTCTCGCTGGGGCTCGCATTCCTGTCCGCGCTGTCCGCGGGATCGCCGCTGCCGATGGTGTCCACCAACGCCTCGGCCGAGGGTCGGCCTCTTGGGAAGTCATCGCTAGTTGTCGAGCGGGGCTTGGTCCGCGTGGGAGTGCTCTCCGTCCTTGCGCCCGAGGCGTTCGCGCTGGCCACCGAGGCGTATGCCAAGGGCGTGGACCTCTCCGACCCCATCGGGGCGGCTCGGGCGGAGGGGGCGGCTCTGCGCGCACGCTGCGACATTGTGGTCGCGCTCTCACACCTCGGCGCGGATGGCGACCGAGCGCTGGCTGAGGCCGTGCCCGACATCGACGTGGTGATCGGGGCCCACACGGGCCGCGCCACGCATGCCGCCGAGACTGTGGGCCATGCGTTGATGGTCGAGGCGGGTCGCGACGGAGCATTCCTCGGGGTGCTGCGCCTTCGGCTAGACGAGGGGAAGCTTGTCGGCGCCGGCAACCGCCTGATCTCCATGGATGCCTCGATCCCCGAGGATGGGACCGTCGCCAGTATCGTGAGCGAGCACAAGGCGGCTCAGGCAGACGCCTTCGCGGCCGTCTTGGCCGCCTCCGAGCGCGTGGGGCCGGAGTGGCGATCCGAGTCCTGCGGGCAGTGCCACGCCACGGAATACGAACAGTGGCAGACGACCGGCCACGCCCAGGCCATAGCCACGCTCGCCTCGGATGGTGAGGAGAAGAACCCCGGCTGTTTCCCCTGCCACTCGTCCCCTGTCCCTGGTGAAGAGGCGCGCCTACCGAACGTGGGGTGCACCGCGTGCCACGATGTGGGCCCGATGGAGAACGGTGCTCACACCCGTGTCCCCGCGGAGCCGGTCGCGGAGGCGGTGTGCACTGCCTGCCACACGCCTATGCGCAGCGTGAACTTCCGTTTCGACCGCTATCGCCCTCTCGCTGTGCACGGCCGCGGCTGACCCGCCCCGCCCCCCGGAGGGGCCGAACGAGCGAACGCAGTGAGCGAAGTCCGGCCCTGTCCCAACCGGAGGGGCTGCGTCAAGGGCAGCAGGTTTCCACCACGCTGTTCCGCGAATGGTCGCGTATCGCGCCGAGCTCCCGAGCTCAGCGGCACCTACCCCGACCAGGAGGCCGACCGGAGATGAAGGTGGTCTCGATCCTCGGCGAGCGACAGGCCGGCATCGTCGACGTACCCGATCCATCACCGAAGGAGGACTGGGCACTCGTCAAGGTTCACGTGGCCCCGATGTGCACGGAGTACAAGGGGTTCATCCAGGGGCATCGCGGCGACTGCCTTGGACACGAGGCGGTGGGCGAGGTCGTCGAGGTCGCGCAGCCCTGCCGCGTCAAGCCGGGTGAGCGCGTCGTTGTTCAGCCGCAGTACCCCTGCGGCAAGTGCCACCTGTGCCTGTGCGGTGAGTACGTCCATTGTCAGGACAACGCAGACGTCGAGGCGTTCCTCGGTAGCCGAGTCGGCACCGCGGCCATGGCGCAGTACGTCGTGAAGCCCTCATGGCTGCTCACCCCGATCCCGGACGACATGACCTACGAGCGCGCCGGGCTGGCGCTGTGCGCCCTCGGGCCGACGTTCAACTCGTGCCAACTGACGCGCGTCACCGCCGCGGACACAGTTCTCATCACAGGACTTGGGCCCGTAGGCCTTGGCGGGGTCGTGAACGCTCTCTTCCGCGGCGCAAGGGTCATTGGGGTCGACGGGATCGAGTGGCGCAGGAGGCGGGCGCTGGAGATGGGCGCCCACGCGGCGTTCGACCCCGCGGAGCCCGAGCTGCCTGAGAGGCTCCGTTCCATGACCTCGCGCAACGGGGCAGACGTCGCCATCGACACCTCCGGGGCGACCGAGGCGCACGACCTCTGCCTGAAGGCGCTCCGGCGGAAGGGCCGCTTCTCACTGGTGCAGGGATTCGGCGCGTCGCCGGTCGGACTCGGGCACTTCGTCTGGAGCGGGCATTCGTTGTTCGGTGCGTGGCACTACAACCTGGGCGACTATCCCCAGATCATGGAGGTCATCCGGCGTTCGCCCCTGCTCGACCTCCTGCACAGTCATACATTCGCCATGAGCGACGTCCAGAAGGCGTTCGAGCTGCAGGCGACGGGCCAATGCGCGAAGGTGATGCTCCGCCCGTGGGAGTAGCACTGGCCGGCCATTCGTTGGCCCGGGAAAGGGCAAGACAGCCATGGTGGGCGTAGCTGCAACATTGAGCATGTTCCTGTCCGCGGGGCCGCCTGTGGGCGGCGCCCTCGACCTCACCCTCGCGGCAGGCGATCTGCGGATCCTCCTGCGAGAAGACGCGTCACCGGTTGAACGCCGGGCGGCCGAGCTGCTCGTCGCCGAGATCGGTCGCCGTACCGGCTGGACGCCGCCGATCGGCGAGGGACACTCGGCGACATACTCGCTGTGCATTGGGACGACGGCCGACGATGGCGTGACCCAGCGCCTTGCCGCGAGGCGCTCCGCAGCGCGCAAGCTGGGCGTCGACGGCTACGCGGTGGTCACGAAGCCGGACGCCGAGGGGCGGATGTGGGTGATCGGCCAGAGCGGGAACGGCCTCGTCGCGGGCGTCGGCCGGCTGCTTCGGCTCGCGCGCTATGCCCCTGGCGCGATCGCGCTGCCTGGAGTCGACGTCGCTGACACGCCCGCGATGCCCGTCCGCGGGATGTACTTCGCCACGCACTTTGGGAACTTCTACCATGTGGCCCCTCTGGAGGAGGTCGACCGCGTCATCGAGGACCTGGCGCTATGGGGCTGCAACTCGCTGAGCGTCTGGTTCGACATGCATCACTTCCAGAGCTTCCAGGACCCGGCGGCGCAGGCGCACATTGCGCGGCTCAGGCACTTTGGCGAGACAGCCCGAGGCGTCGGGATGCACTTCGGCCTGACCTTCATCGCGAATGAGGGTTACGGTGGCAGCCCGGAACACCTCCGTGAGCAAGGCGCGCCGGGGGCCTATGGTTGTGAGCTGTGCCCTTCCATACCCGAGGGGCTCGAGCTGATCGGCCGCGGGCAGGCCGAGGTGCTGGACGCCTTCTCCGATGTGGACTTCATCTGGATCTGGCCCTACGACCAGGGCGGCTGCTGGTGCGACAACTGCCGGCCGTGGGGCGCCAACGGCTTCCTCCGTGCGGGCCGGCAGCTCGCGCAGCTCTACAGGCAGCGCCAACCTGAGGGCAAGGCCTGGTTGTCCACGTGGCTGCTCGACTACTTCCCGGGCGCGTCGGGGGAGTACGACGGGCTGTTCCGGTACATCCGCGAGTTCCGGCCGACATGGTTCGACGGGATCATCGCCGGGACGCACGGTGCGGTGATCCCTGCCCCGCTGAGGAATCGCCCGCTGGCGGGCCAGTACCCGCTGACATGCTTCCCCGAGATCTCCATGTACCAGATGAACCCCTGGGGCGGCTGCGGAGCGAACCCTCTGCCCGCATTCTGCACGCAGCTCGGCGATGACATGCGCGGCAAGGTCGTCGGGGGGTGGCCTTACTCCGAGGGCATCTACGAGGACCTGAACAAGGTCTTCTGGATCCAGTGGTTCTGGCGGCCCGAGACTGCCACCGACGAGACCCTCGCGCAGTATGCTTCGTACTACCTGTCGCCGAGCTGTACGGAGGATGCGGTGCGGCTGTTCCATCTCCTCGAGTCCACCCACGCGCGGAACGGGTGGTCCGTCCACGACCTGACGGCCGCCGAGGAGGCGTTCGCTCTCGCCGAGTCCATCGACGCGCGCCTTCCGGAGTGGGCCCGCAGCTCATGGCGGTGGCGCCTGCTCTACGTTCGTGCCGCCATCGACCATGTGCTGAAGTCCCAGGGCGCAATGTCTCCTGAGGGCCAAGCAGCGCTGAAGCTGCTGGCCGACGAGATCCGACGCATCTACCACGCGGAAGGCACCTTCATCGCGCCGGCAGCGCTGCCCCGCCCGCGCGACCCGGGGAACCTGGCGTTCGGGCGGCCGGTGGAGGTCTCGTCAGCCAACAAGGAGCGGCCCGAGTGCAAACGGGCGCTCCTGGACGGGATCCTCTCCGAGGACGACGGTGAGAACTTCTGGGCGAGTGACCCGGCGACCGACGATCGGCGCACCGTCACCATCGATCTCGGCGAGGTGAGGACGCTGCGTGAAGTTCGTCTGCAGTTCCGCGGGATCTTCGGCGTCTACTGGTTCGTCCCCACGAGCATCACCATCCAGGCCTCGGATGACGGTGAGAGCTTCACGGATGTGCTCACGTCGGATAGCGTCCCGAAGGAAGGCGCGGCCTACTCGTCGGCCCTCTGGTCCTACGCGGCGGACTGCCGGTGCCGCTTCCTCCGCCTCGTCCTCGGATCGTCCCAACACACCATGGACCCATACCCCGGCGTCGTCGAGCTGACGGAGGTGGAGGTGTACTGAGGCGGCGGGGGCCGTTACGGCCAGCGGCCGTCCTCCCAGGGCGCGCTCCCAGCCCAGCCGAGGTCGCGACAGGCCTCGGCGATGGCCGTGCACAGGTGCCGGAATGACCGGCAAGCGGCATAGGCTGCGGCCATGTCGAAGACAGCGGCGAGTTTCTCCTGGTTGGTTGTCTCCTTGTAGCAGACCCCATCGGGCATGTGATCCGTGAGCCAGCCCTTCGCGTCGCGCTTCGTCTCAGGCGCCGGATGGGCCGTCAGGTCGTCAGCCAGGCTGCACTTGCCACGGATCGACTCCGCAGCAGCGAGGAACCAGCACTCGTACTCCTGATGCGCGAAGGCCACGACGGACGTGCGATCGCTACGCTCCGCGTACACCGCCTTCGCGAGTGCTGGCCCAAGCTGGGCGGCGCACCCGCCTTCAGTGTCCAGCAGAACGAGCATGAAACCCATGTCGGTCGCCCGGCGGGCGGCAATGTCCACCCGATCCCCGAACTCCCTCTGCCGGTCGGCCGCCAAGCTGGCCTTGGCGCTCTTCGACGGCTTGCTCACTCCCGCGCCGATGAGAAACCGGTCCCTGTGCACTCGCACAGGGCTCTTGGCTGCCAGGAGAACAGGCGGGTCCAGCTCCGCGCCCAGCCGATGGAGCAGCTCGGCGACGGCAGCCACCTCGCCGTCGCCCTCGACGATGCTGCCGACCTTGACCGGCGCCCAGGGCGTCATCCGTCGGCTCCGGCAGGCGTGAGCTGGCCGAGTCGGTGCAGCTCGCCGGCAGTGTACAGCCGATCCCGCAAGACCTCCCTCGCAACATCGTCGATCTGCGAGATGAGAGTCTCTCCATTGACCATGGTCACAGCACGAATCTGGTCGGCGCTGATGTCCGGATGGTCAAGGAGATCCGGGCTGTGCGTCGTCACCAAGACCTGGCGAGTCAGGGATGCCTCGCGCATGGCGTCGAGAAGAACACGGACGGCGCCTGGGTGTACCGCCGTCTCGGGCTCCTCCACCGCCACGAACGGAACCGCGTATCCGGTCCGCGGGGATCCTGGCCCGTAGAGCGCTACCAGGCAGCCGAGGGCCCGGAGAGTCCCATCGGACATCTGTGCTGCATAGTACCTCGTCGCAGCCCCGCCGCGCCCCGACATGGTAAAGCGCAGGGTCTCCAGCGGACCCACGGTGGCGCGCTCTATGGTGCTCAGACCGGGCAGGATCGTGCGCAGCGCGTCGATCGCCTGCCCGAAGGCCTCCCTGCTGCCGTCCTTCAGACGGTGAACCATTGCTGCGAGGTTGTACCCATCCGGTGCGAGCGTCATACCTGGGTCCGGTGCTTGGGGCTCGCGCATCCGATGGGGGTTGAGGTTATGACAGGACATGCTCTTCAATGCACGATCTACACGGCTGAAGGATAGCAGGCCGGAACACGTTGTCAGGAAGAGCCCCGTGGGGGAGGCAGCTGGCTTGGGAAACGGCACGTTCCACTTCGCAGCGCCGTTGGCGACATGATACTCGGGACCCTCGACGACCTGCTTCTCGCCTGTGCCGGGGTCATGCACGACGAAGGGGAGGCTGCATCGGCAACTCTCTCGGGCGACGCGGAATCCCCCTCGGGCGTCGGGCCGCAGCTGCAGTTCCCAAGTGTCAAGTCTTGGTGGCCTGAAGCCACCGAGGTGCAGATCCAGTCCTATGTGCAGACCCACGTTCTTCCCGGGCTTCCGCCGCAACTCGTTGTACCCGTTCCGAGCGCTGACAGCAGTCTCAAGGGATGCCTGTAGCGCGTGCGAAACGAACCGGAGCGCGTCCACGAAGTTGCTCTTGCCCGAGCCGTTGGGGCCGACGAGGAACGTCAAAGGGCCAAGCTCGACGTCACACTCACGGATGCTCTTGAAGTTCCGGAGGCGAACACGCTGGAGGAATGGCGGTGTCGGCATGTCGAGTCCTCCCTCGCCATCATAGCACAGCACCGGCGCGGTCGCGGCGCGGGGTCCTCACCCCTCCGCTGGCAGCCCGGCCAGGTCGACCAGCAGGCCGTTCCGCAGGAGCTTCACGCACGCCGGGGCCGCGCCTTGGGGAAGTGCGGTCAGATCCCATCGGGTCGGGGTGTCATCCGCGGGAGCCAGCAGAAGCCTCTTGCCCTCGGCGTCGCAAAGGGCGATCTCGAGTCCGGTGTCCGTGGCACCGGTGCGAACCACGAGCCCACCGGCGTCGCGCTCCACTGCGAGGCGCTGTGGCAGTTGCGCGATGCACGCCGTCTCGCCACGAGGTAGGTAGACGACGACCGGACGGACGCCGGCGTGCCCCGGCCCAAGCGGCACCTCCGTGCCGGCGAGCAGGTCGACGACGTGCTCATCGTCTCCGCACGCGACGGCCAGGGCCATCCCTTCGAACGTATGACCCGTCGCGTTGTGCAAGTGGTAGATCGTCTTGCCGTCGGCGCGGAAGCGGTTCACGTAGACGCGGAGGGCCTGACCAGGTGTGCGGATGAGCGGCTCACAGTCCGGCCCACCATAGGCGTCTGCGTTCTCCCGAAGTGCCGCGTAGCACGCCGGGGGGTAGTACCGACCGAAGGACGCGACCGCGTTCCAGAACTTCACCTTGTCCCCGGGGTCTGCGCCGCGGTGGTCCAGCTCGTAGGCCTTGCACTCCGGGAAGTAGAACCGCTGTAGGTTACAGGGGAGAGGCCGGAGCGGCGAGGCCTGCACCGTCAGGTCGTATGTGATGCACCCGTCGAGGTGCTGCATGAGGTAGTCGTAGCCCGGATGCTCGGTGGTGAGCACGAGCTTCGGGTCCACGGCGTCCATCTCCGCCCGGACCATCCGCGCGGTCTCCGCCACGGCCTTCTGCCATTGGGTGACGCCCGGCTCCGCGAACGTGTGGTGGTGCTCCGTGCTGTAGCACGCCCAGCCGGTGTGGCCGCACTCATCGAGCCGAATCCCGTCGGCCCCCGTCTCACGCATCACGCGGCCCATCGTGTCGGCGATCCACTGCCGGGCCTCGGGCAGGTCGTAGCAGGGGTTCCAGACCTCGTAGCCCTTACTGGGCTTGCCGTCCATCCCGATCACACACCACTCGCGGCCGTGGGCCTTGCCGATCTTGCTCGCATCGTCCATGCGGAATGGGTCGGTGTAGAGCGTGACGAGCGCGCCCATGTTCCGGTACGTCTTGATGGCGTCGTGGAAGGCGGGCAGCCCTCCGAAGCGCTCGTTGTAGCCGTCGTAGCCGCCCGGCTGGTTGTTCCACATCATCTGCCCCGTGACCGGGTCGGTCACGAAGTACGGCTTCCACGCCTCGAGCGTCGCCGCGTCCAGCACTTCACTCAGCCGGTCGAAGGGCGTACTCCACGGACCGAGGGGCGACCAATCCCACCAGGACATCAGCTCGATACAGTCCGTCTCGGGGCGGATGAAGTCCGTGCGGTAGTGCCCATCGCGGAACAGGACGTCCTGCCCCCAGCCCGTGGCGATCATGTGGCGCACGGGCCCCAGCGCCGATGGATAGGGGCGGAAGTGCCAGACGCGATGTGCCCAGTCGGCGTAGGTCCGGAAGGGAACGCGCCAGTCGCCGGCATGGGCCCATAGGACGGCCGGCGCCGGCTCGAACCCCTCGCCCGGGTTCCGCGTGCGACGCAGGTACTCATAGCACAGGGACGTTCCCGGCACCTGCTCGAATGGGTCCTGCCAGCGGTACTCCTCCCGCACCTGCATCCCGAGGCGGACGTCATCCGTCTGCCCCTTGCCGGGGACGAGCTTGTGGAGGGACAGCACCTTGTGCCAACCATCGGGGTCGTCCGCGCGGATGGCTAGCCCGCCGCCTCGCGATGGGCTGAACAGGTCCATCACCTGGTAGAGCGCTTCGTGGTCGCCGTACCCGGCCCGTATCAGTGCGGGCCGGTCCCCTATGATCCCGCCGCCTCTGGGGAAGAAGTAGTAGTCATCCGCAGCGTTCCCGGAAACCGCGAGCCCGGCCAGGTGAGGGAAGGCAACCTTGAGGTCGACCGGGGCCGTCCCCGAATTGGCTACGCGAAGGCCGAGCCGCAGCCCTTCCTCGGCCATGGTCGCCGTGAGTGTCGCCGCGATCGCCGGATCGCCTAGCGACAGTCGGCTTGTGAACCCGCCGTCTGCCGCTTCCACCGAGTCGCAGGTGAAGTCCCGGCTCCCCGCGTACCGCCGGTCGCTCACTTCGACCAGGAAAAGGCTCACGGCTTCGGGGTCGCGGACCATCTCGCTGTCGGTGATGCGATTGTAGAGCGACTCCAGTCGCAAGTGCCCGTCCGTCCGGAAGCGAGACACAAGACCGGCGTTCTCAAGCGTTGCCACGCTGCCTTCCATGCGGCACGTGGGCGTCGCGTCGGCCGCGGGCTGACCGGCGGGAGGCGAGACCTCCGGGCATAGATCGATGGCGTCCGCTATGGGGTGGCACGCGACAGTGCCGGCGATGCGAACCTCCTGGATGGTCGCAGCGTCGCCGGCGGGGTGCACGATCAGCCCGGAGACGTCGAAGGTCCTTGAGGCGGGCAGCTCAAGGCGGGCGGCCTGTGCAGCGGTGTTGGGCAGAGGCTTCCCGGAGTCATCGAGCCACTCGATCTGAACCGGGTCGGAAGCCGTGACTTCGGCCGTGACCGGGCGCAGTCGGTCTAGTGCCTGAGGGTACCACTCGATACGCGCGGGATGGCCGGCGTCGATGCGTACGCCGTCGGCGGCCCGCGCGGCCCCGTGTGCGCCCGCGTACACGACGAGTGAGTGCGGATCGCTCAGCGGCGGGTCTGCCGAAGGCTGCCATTGGGCTGAGCACGACATGTCCTTACAGATCAGGTACAGCCGCACCATGTACTCGCCCTTGCCGCCGGGCACATTGAGCTGGTCGGAGGTCCAGGTCTGCCCATCGAGAGCGACCTTGCTGTTGCCGCGCCGGATGCTGTTGTCGATACCCAGGTAGAGGTAGTCATCGTTGTCTCCGCCCTGCGCCTTGTGTACGACGATCTCGTTGGCCCCTCTTCGGAGCTCATCCTTCGGGATCTCCATGTCATACCAAGCAATGGTAGGGGCGCCACCCTCTTTGAAGACCGGTGCGCCTCCGCCGGTGGGGTACTGGTGTACCACGCCATTGACGATGAACTCGTAGGCCTCGTCCAGCCCATCGGCTTCGGGGCGGTCGTGCCACGAGTAGTCGCGCACCATGAAGTACGCCGATAGCCGCACCTCGCGCACCTGCGCCCACGTGTCCTCCGGCAGGTCGCTCAGGTCGAGGGTCTTCCGCGCCTGGTACTCGGGAGCGTTCATGTGGGTGATGCCCATGACCATGCCGCCCCAGGAGTCCTGGTCATCGCGAACGACATAGACGCCGTCGCCGAGGGCCTCGACGATGGAAGGCGCGGCCCCCAGCGGCACCGCGGTAGCGCAGACTACCAGCAGGAGCCAACCGGCGCGAACGCTCATTGCCGACCACCTTGCCTTCGAGTACGCGGTACCCAGCGGAGAACGGGGACTGTCCCGGTGGGGTGGAGCGCCCCGGCGTGGACTGTCCCCGCTTTCCGCGGCCGGTGGGCACGGGCATCGCGACTGAAGTCGCTCCTACGGGTGGAAGGGTGCCCCAACAGACAGAGAGACCGAGAGGCGACACCTCTCGGTCTCCCAGTGCGGGCCTCGTTCCCCTACGCCCAATAGGCCTCGCCGGCCGCTTCCTTGATGACCACGCTGTTCAGGAAATCGAGGGCCTTCTGCAGCCCTTCGGTACCGGACATGAGGCTGTCCTCATGCTCGATCGAGAGAACGTGGTCGTACCCGACCAGCCGCAGGCTCGACACGAACGCGTTCCAGAAGTCCAGGCCGTGTCCATAGCCCACGGTGCGGAAGATCCACGCGCGGTTGATCTCGTCGGTGTAGCTCTTCGTGTCGAGTACGCCGTTCACGTCAGCGTTGGAGCAGTCGACCTTGCAGTCCTTCGCGTGGACATGCCAGATACAGCCCTTCAGCGCCCGCACCGCGGCGCAGGGGTCGATGCCCTGCCAGAAGAGGTGTGACGGGTCGAAGTTCGCGCCGATGTTGTTACCGGCGGCTGCGCGCACCTTGAGCAGTGTCTCGGGGTTGTAGACGACGAAATTCGGGTGCATCTCGAACCCGATGTTGACGCCGTGGTCGCGGGCGAACTTGGCCTCCCCGACCCAGTAGGGGAGCACCTTCTCGCTCCACTGCCACTCCAGCGTCTTGGCCATGTCATCCGGCCATGGGGCGGTGACCCAGATCGGGTCCAGGCCGCCGCTCGGCCCGCCGGGGCAGCCGGAGAAGTTGACGACGCACTGGACCCCAACCTTCTCGGCAAGCAGGACGGTCTTGCGGTGTGTGTCATGGTGGGCCTTGGCGAGGTCCGCGTTCGGATGCAGCGGGTTGCCATGGCAGGACAGTGCGCTGATGATGAGGTCGCGCTTCTCGAACTCGGCCTTCCATGCTGCCAGCTTCTTGGCATCCGCGAGCAGGTCATCCGTGGGGCAGTGGGAGTTGCCGGGGTAGTTGCCGGTGCCGATCTCGACGGCCTCCGCGCCGGCTTTCTTCAAGTAGTCCAGGGCACTCGGGAGCGGTTGCCCCCCGAGCACGACCGTCAACACGCCGACTTTCATTGGGTTCGGACCTCCTCCTAGGGCGTACAGGCCACGGCCCACGCCTCGGCCCGCGGCCTGATGCTATCCGGTGTTCCGCAACTCACCCAAACGCCCTTCGCCGCAGCGCGCAGCCGCACCTTCGCACGCGTGCGGTCGCTGTGGCCCGCCCAGTGCCATCGATGGAGCGTAGGGCAGCCTGGCGTGGTACCGCTCGGTTTCCCGATCTTCCGCGGGGGCGCGCCGCGAGCGCGGTTCTCGCCCTGAGGGCGATTGCCCCCCGAGGGCCGCGAGCCTGGAGCAGCCAATGGATGTCTGGTCGCAGGGGCCGCCGGTCGCGGCGTAGATGAACGCGGGTGGGGGCAAAGGAGTTCTGGGTGACAAGCGGAATGAGCACGCAGGGGCGCTAGGAATGGCGTGGCGGGGCGACGGAGCGCAGCCTATCGTGCGTGGTGGACGGCATCGCCGTGCCGAACGGACCCGTTGACACCCCGGTGGGTCCAGTGCCATGGCCCGCCCAGGAGTGTGCAGCCGCGATGAGGAACGATGTAGGCGCGACCAGCGACGCCCAGATCCGTTGCGCGCTGCACTCGAGGCTGGGGGAGCAACACGCTCACGAGGCCGACACGAGGATCATCGATGAGCTGGGACTGTGTCGCGGGCAGGTCCGCGTCGACGTCGTAGTCGTCAACGGTCTGCTGCACGGGTACGAGATCAAGTCGGACCGAGACAGTCTATCGCGTCTAGGGGCCCAGGCTGAGGTGTACGGGCAGGTCCTAGACAGGGCCACTGTCGTCGTGGGAGATCGCCATCTGTCACGGGCCACGGAGCTTGTGCCGGCTTGGTGGGGCGTCCTCAGGGCTCGCAGCACATCAGCGGGCATCCGGCTCGAATCAGTGCGGCGTGGCCGCCGGAACCCCCACAGGGATCCTCGAGCGCTTGTCGAACTCCTCTGGCTCGATGATGCCATTGCACTGCTTGCGCAGCATGACGCCGCGCGGGGAGTTAGGGGCAAACCCAGACGGACCGTATGGGACCGCGTGTGTGAGCACTTCGCCCTCGACGAGATCGCAGCCGCAGTCCGGGACCAACTCAAGACCAGGACAGTGCCGCGAGCGCTTGCATGACGGTCGAGACGTGGTGGATCGTCCCCAGGCGGCGCCAGACCTCCAGTGATCCGAGACGGGGAGCCCCGTCTGCGGCTCTCGCCATGGCTTCACATCCGGTGCAGTGTTCTGGCCCGGAGAACTCCTGACGGAATTGGCCACGGACCAGGGCGCTTGCCAGCTTCGGAAACTGAGCCGTAAGAGGGCTGCTCTTGGTGCTTTCCCCCTTGATGCGCAACCATGCATCCGACAGGGCGTATCTGATGGACGCGGAGACCTGGTACTTCCCGAACTCGAAGCCCTCCACCCCGGACGGATGCTGGATGGCCCCGTCACTGAACGCAGGAAGTCGCGCGAGCTTGTGCCGGCGCGCCTGCAGTCCATCCCGCCACGCGACCCAATCGACTCGTTCAACTCCATCGTGGGACCAGCGCTCCACACCTGCCATGCCTTTGGGAAACGCGCAGGCCGACACAGTGAATGTGCGCCACTGAACGTGGTCAGGCACGGCGGCCATGAACGCAGCAGCCAGGGCGATGACTCCGGCCTTGACCATGTCGTCCACGGGACCCAAGTCGATGATGAGGTCAACGCTGCCAGGGCTCAGGTCATGTGTGGTGATGAAGCCCTGAATGCCAGAGGCGAGACGTCCATCCTGGAACTCCTGCCGTGTCAGCCTCAAGGCGATCCCCTCGGCCGAGTGCTGCAGTACGGCCTCTACATCTGCCGTTCGTGAGATCCCGGTCACCGGCGTGAACACGATCCCCTCCGACGACGCTCGCCGGAACACCTTCTCCGCCGCATCAGGACCGTCCCCCCCAAGCTCATGTGCATCGAGGAAACACCTGCCGTAGGGGCGGGTGCTGTCGGCGAGCCCCTTGAATGCTGTGTCGAGGTGTCCCTCGATCGTCTTCTCGCCCGTCCGGGTCACGATCTCCAGGAGCGGCGTGATCCTCTGCCGAAGGGGCCGCGCGATCTCGGTGAGAGCAGCCTTCTCGCCACGCTTCACCTTGAGTACCGGCACATAGTGGTGAGCACCGAACGTCATGTGCGATCTCCTCCGACAGGACTCCACAGGACAAGGGGACTCACTTCGGTCACCAGTTCGTCATAGTAGTCTATCAGCGTAGCGTGGGGATCAGGGTTGCCGGCGGAGAAGCATACGCGGAGCATGCTGTCGTCCAGAGCGGCGAGCCGGATGCGCTCCCGCACTTCATCCACGCCAAGGCTCCCACACAGCACGATCAGGATCGCCTCGAGAACGACTACCCGGCCAGCCAGCGCATCCCGGAGATCGGGGATCTGCGCCAGGGCTGCTAGCGCGCGCTTGTCTCCCGAGAGCACCAGCATGCTCCCCGTCGCAGCGACCGCATAGATCTGCGCCTCGCCTGGATCGATCTCCGGGATCGGCGTCAGCTTGTCCAGCCAGAGGTCGTCGGGTTCGGGCAGAGGCGACAGAGACTCGGCCCGTGGCAGCAGCCCCTCACACGTGCCCTCGCCCAGCTCCCTTCGGAGTCGGCCTCTGCGCAGCATGTGCCTAAGCGCTGGGAGACGGGCGCACTGGGACATCGTCAGCCCCAGCGCACCGACTGCATCCGCGAGCAGGTTCGCCGCGCCCAGCTTGCAGAAGGCGTCCGTGTCAATAAGCAGCCTCACTCGTCTACCCCGCCACGTGCGCACATAAGAAGGGCTCGATCTGTTTCGCTGGCGGCATCTAGGTCCAGGTGTCGCCGAAGCGTATCTCCCAGGAACCGCAGTGCGCCGGAGCCACGGTATAGCGCCTTCACTGCTTGGGTAGCCGTTTGGTAGTTGCCAGTGCGGCGCGCCCAGGCGAAGATGATGGTGCCCGCGTCGACACCGGAGGCGGTTTCCAGGTCGGAAGCGCGTGTGGCGAGCTGCCTGAAGTCGGTGGCCTCAACTGCGGGCACGGTAGGGCCACCTGCGAGCAACTTCGTGGCGAACAGCTCCGCTCGTTGCTCCAGGTCTGCATCATCCTCTGTTCCCTCGTCGTCCACGTCGACGACTGGCTTGTCAGGGGCACAGTCGCCCGCAGCGAGGTGCCCTGCCTCATGCGCGACGGCGAATGCCGCTCGGCCGGGCTCGTCGAAGTTGTGCCCAAGCACGATCACCGGACGGCCCTCAGCGAAGCAGGCCATCGCATGGAAGCTCGGGGACGGTAGCACGGCAAGAGAGACCACCGGGATTCCGCAACCCCACAAGTCAGCGACTATGGCGTCCAGAGCCACTCGCTGTCCACGGGGAGCGATCTGGTCGCGCCAGTCAAGGCCATCCACCGGGGGGAGGACTGGGCGATCGACGGACTCCCTCAGGCTGCGGACAACGGCTCCGGCAACGCTGGTGGCGGCATGGAGCGCCGGCTGCAGCCGGTCGGGGGCGACATTCCGCACGCGACGGAGCCGAGCCCCCGAGTAGGCGGGTAGAGCCAAGGGAGCGCCGGCGTTCCGAACCTCGGTGAGAGGCAACTGCAGGAAGCGGGCGACCCTGATTTCGACATCGCGGAGAAGCTCCGGCTCCTCGGCGCAGCTCTCGTCCCACCAGTCTGGGATGATGGCCTTGGACACGAAGTCAGACTTGAAGCCGGCTCTAGACAGCCGTCCCATCAGACTCCTGAATGAGTGCTTAGCCGTTGGCGTGCTCCGTTCTGCACGGTAGGGTTGGGCGGCCCGAGCTCCTGGCTACCGCAAGGGCTTGGGCCGGGTCATCGTCGTTCGCCCGCCAGGGCGGTGCCGCCGGGGACGATGCTCTGGGGCTTACCGTCGGCACGACCGCACTCGTCAGGCAAAGGCGGGGAAGGAGGCACTGAACCTGTACCTGGCGTCGTCTTCGCCCTCCTCCGCCTTCCGAGGCCGGCCGCGTCCGCGGACAACCAGCGCTCTGCCTACCAACTTCGATACCCGCGAGAGGAACCCCTCGTCACCGCACGGAAGCCCGCTACGTGTCCGGCTCCTCAGGCGCTCAGCGTCCGCTTCGGTAACAGGCTCTGACAGGTGCGCCCGCCACACGCCCGGGGTCACACCATCCGGAGGCTCACCACTGAGCAACGGGTCGGTGCCGAGGCCGCAGTGCGCCGCAGCGCTGCTCCACTCATACTCCTCCGCCACGCCCACGATCCCGGCGCGCACCGGGTTCTGCTCTACATAGCGCATCGCGCAGATCCCTGGGACATGATACTCGATACAGTTGCGAACAAATGTTTCACATGAAACATCATCGCGGCCGCCGGGATCACCGCTGGACGCGGCCGGAGCCGCCGCTCTTGAGGAGAGCCTCGACCTCGGAGGCCGTGACGAGGTCGAAGTCGCCGTGGATGCTGTGCTTGAGGCAGCTTGCGGCGACGGCGAAGTCGATGGCCTGCTGAGAGGGGCGGCCGCTGATGACCGAGTGGATCAGCCCCGCGCGGAAGGAGTCGCCGCCACCGACGCGGTCGACGATGTGTGCGATGTTATACGTAGGCCCAGCGTACACGGCGCCCTCGGCATACAGCAGCCCCGACCACGTGTTGTGGCTGGCGCTGAGGGAGCCGCGGAGGGTGATGGCCACCTTCGAGAGACTCGGGAACCGGTCCATGAGCTGCCGCCCGACGGCCTCGTAGGCCGAGGCGTCGACCTGCCCGCCCTCGACGTTCGCACCGGGCGCCGCGATGCCGAACACCTTCTCGGCATCCTCCTCGTTTGCGACCGCGATGTCACAGTGCCGGACCAGCTCCGCCATGACCTCACCCGCCGCATCGGCAGCCATCGCCTCGCTCGCGATCCCGCCCTCGGCGTAGATGCCGACCTTGCCATCCCCGGCGACCAGGGCCATCGGTCCGGCGGGACCGAAGATCCTCGCGAACCCGACGGTACCGGTGAACACCCCAGGATCGGCCGACTCGGTAAGGACGACGGTTTCGCCCGTCGGATCGGTGGTCAGCGATGACACCTACACCGTGACCTGCCCGTCCCCCGCCAGGCCCGCGTCCTCCACTGTCACCTGAGCCGTGCAGGCCCAAGCGGAGCCGCACACACGCGGGGGCGGGGCTACTGGGGTACGGGCCAGGTCGCGCGGAGGGGATGCTCGTACAGGCCGATCTCCGCGAAGGGTATCGGCCGGAACCCGCTGCCTCGGACAACGGGCGAGTCGGGACGAAGGGCGTAGTCCAGGTTCTCAGCGTCGACGAACCCCGGGTCGTCCGTGATGGCCGTGTTGTCCATCAGCTCCTGGATGCCTCGATCTCGGGCGAGGAACTGGCCGCAGTTCACGACCAGGTTGCGCCAGATCCGATTCACGTCCGGGTTCTCCGCGAGGCGAGCCAGTGATGGATAGCGCGTGCTGTAGGGCGGCTGCGTGATGTCCACCACCTCGCGCGTCTGCTGGCGCACGGCGTCGCTCGTGACGTAGCTCGCCCAGCGGTCCGCGCCCCAACCGGAGAAGCTGATGCCGTACTTGCAGTCCACGAACAGGTTGTTCTCGACGATGTTCTCCTTGCCCCCGTGGATCTGCAGTCCGCCGAACTGCGCGTGCGAGCAGCGGAGGAACACGTTGCCGTAGACCACCACTTCACTGATCGCGTCGTCGAGCCGGATGCCGGCCTGGCCGCACTCGCGGTCGTTCCCGATGTCATGCCAGAAGTTGTAGCGGATCACATCGCCCCGATAGGTTGGGTTGAACCACATGTCGAGCCCGCCCTGGTCGTCCGTCTCCCGGACCACTTCGTAGATCTCGTTGAACTCGATGGTGTGGTCGTTCCCCTCGATGCGCATGGCATGCCCGGGGGAGTTGTGAATGCGGTTGTGGGCGACGCGATTGCCCACACCGTCCAGCCAGACGGCCGGCGTGTAGGTGCGATCGACTCGCGAAAAGTCGTGGATGTGGCAGTTCTCCACGAAATGCCCGCCCGGCGTCAGTGACTTCCGCTCACCGCCCGAGACGGAAGTGCCGTTGCGGCCGAGCGTGTAGATGTCGCAGCCGAACACGCCATGTGACGCTCCTCCCTTGATGACCACTCCCGAGTTGCCGAGCCGCCGGATCGTGCAGCCCGCGACCAGGCACCCCTCGCCGCCCTCGATGGACACGCCGTCGGCTTGGCCCAGCTCGATAGTCAGCCCGTCCAGGATCACGTGCGACGCGTCGGCCATCCGCACCATTGGCTCGGTGAGTAGTGAAATGCGGATGTCGCACTCGGACGGGTCCTTCGTGGGATAGAGGTAGAGCAGTCCCGTCTGCCGGTCGAGGTACCATTCGCCCGGCTGGTCGATCTCCTCCAGGAGGTTCAGTGCGAAGTAGGGCATCCCCGGGCTCACGCCGCCATGGGCGCTTGGCTGCCCGAGACGAATGGTTTGGGCCGCCGCGTCGATGGACGCCACAGGTAGGTACTCATCCGCCCAGAGCCACTGCCAGTAGCCGTAGAGCCAGGCATCCTTGGCCTGTGCCCACCGCGTCGGGCGGTCGCCCTCGTAGCCGAAGGTCGCCGAGCCGTCGGCCGCCTTCTCCACAATCTCGCCGGTCTTGACGAAGCCCTCGTTCGGCCATCGCGCCGGGCGGAGGGGCTCCCCATCGCAGAAGACCTCCAGCACCGGCACCGGCGGATGGCCGTAGCCGTGGGCCATGAGCGGGCCGAAGTCGCGGATGCCCTGTGCGCGCAGGTCGCATTGCACCACGCGCCCCCGCGCCTCCTCGGGAAGTCGAGACAGGATGGCCTGATCGGTGACGGCCGCGAAGCCCTGCACTCGCACGCCGCCGGAGAGCACAGCCGCGCCGCGCTCCGCCGCACGGTAGACGATGGGCGCGCCCGGCGCGCCGGAGTCCTCCGCATCGAGGGCGAACGCGGCGCTGCGCGGGTACTCACCCGGCGCGAGGACCACCTCCGCGCCCCGCGGGATACGGCCGGCCTGCTTCAGCTCCCGGATGGCGTCCCTCGCACGCTCCAGCGTGGCGAACGGCCGATCCTTCGTGCCCGGGTTCGCGTCGGACCCGTCCGGGGAGACATACAGCCGGAAGGACGGCTCACGACGGTCGGCGATGGCAACGCGAGACCACTCGGGATCGCGGGCGGGCAGCCCCTTCGCGAGGCGGTCCACCTCCCGCACGCACTCGCTCGCTTCCCAGCGATGGCTGATCGGCGCCGACCCGTCATCGGCAACGCTCCGGTAGATGCCTGTCGCCTCGGCATACTCCCCGGCTTGGACGTGAGTCCGCGCCGTGCACAGGCATGCATGGCTGCGGAAGTAGACCGGCGCATCGGCGGCATCGGCAGCGGCCGCGTAGTGCCGTCTCGCTGCAACGTAGTCGCCCTGGAGACATGCCGCGTGCCCGACTTGGAGCTGCGTCTCCAGGCGTTCGGTAGGCGTCAGATCGGGCATGGCGAGCACCTCCTCATAGGACCGCGCCGCTGCCGCGACATCGCCGGTCCGGCGGAGGCGTCGAGCGAGGCTCAGGCGGAGTTGGACGACCTCGCGCGGCGAGAGCCGCTCCGCCTGGTCCAGGAGTGCCGACAGCACTTCCACCGGCGCGTCCCCGGCCTGCTGCGTAAGCACGCGGAGCGGCGTGAGCGCGGAGGCGCGCAGGCCCTCGGGTAGGTCGGGAGTCGCCAGCGCATGGTTCAGCGCCTGCAGCGCGGCCTGCGACTGCCCGAGCTCCAGGAGGATCTGCCCACGCCACACGTCTGCGACGGCGCCCGCAGGGCCTCGTCCCACCTGCGAAAGAGAGCGAACCGCCGCTTCGGGGTCGCCGTTCATCACAGCCGCGTCCGCCTGCTCGAGCGCCCGAGCGTCGGCATCGGTGAGGGCACCGGCAGGCAGAGAGGCGCGAACCACGTCGGCCACTGACAGCGCCCCATCATAGATGGCCACCTCGTCTACATCGCAGGCGACGGACCCCCACCCACTGCCCGCGAAGCCGACTCGGAGCTGCGCGTCGGGCCGGACGGGCGTGTAGTCACCCTCATGGGCTCCCGAGGCCATCGGGATGCCGTCGACGTAGATGCGCAGCCGGTGTCCATCCCACTGGGCGGCGATGTGGTGCCACACGCCGTCCGCGACTGGGCCAGCGCGAATGCCGAAGGAGCCGGCGGGTCGGCCGATCTCGAGCCCGAGCACGCCATCGGGGTAGAGCATCGTCAGACGCCAGCCGTCGTAGTAGCCGATGCCGACGGAGAGCAGCGTCCCGCCGGTGGGCACGGAGTCGCCGCGTATCGCGCCCATCCCCGAGAGCCGCACCCAGGTCTCCGCCGTGAACGTCTTGTCGGTCACGTCCAGCGGCTTCGCGGAGAGGAACCCTCGGTCGAGCCGAATCGCGGGCTTGCCCGGCCAGCGTCCCTCCACCAGCTCTGCAACGAGCCCATCCTGCCCCGCAATGCCGAGCACCAGCGGCGCTTCCTCGCCCACCGCATTCGGCACGCCGGCGGCCGGGTCGGCCACGCCCTCGAAGGTGTAGTACCGCATGAGTCCCGGTGTCGCGAGCACGGCTTGCCTGTGATGGGCCCAGGAGCGGCCTGTCGGCTGTTGTCCCCCGCAGACCGACGCGAGAGCGACGATGGCGCCTGGTAACAGGGCGATCGCCGGGAGCATCCGTCGAGCACTGGTCCCATCCATGTGCCGTCACCTCGCGGGAGGCGTGTCCTCCGAGCCCTCTTGGCGGTCAGTTCCCCCGCGCTTGCTGCGCACCTTCCGGCAGTGGCGCGCGACGCGCACCCCGAAGTGGGCGTCGGCCTCCCTTCGACCCGTCGATCGGCGGCCACTATCTGCGTGCGCGGGTAGTTCGCCCGCAGAGCAGGCGCTGTGCCTGGGCCATTCGGGCGCGGAATGCCAACGGAACTACCGCGGGGCTCGTCCTGTTGTACGACGGGGTCCATCGTCCGGAAACCATGTCGTGCAGCCGACCTTCCCGGGAAGGCAGGGATGGTTCGATGTCGGAGGAGATCGCAATGGTAACAAGAGAGGGCTTCGGTGCCGGCTCCCCCTCGCCCGTCGCATCCTCGCCTCCCGAGCGGTTCCCGTCCGCACTCGCCCTGATACTCTACACGGTGCTCGCCACCTTCGTCGCGGAGGTGGTGGTGGAGCTTGCCCTCCCCCGGTTGGAGCCGCCCTCGGGCCTCGCGGGGGCGTTCCTCGACGCCGCGCTCCTCGGCGTCACTGTCTGCCCCGTGCTTCTCCTCTGTCTGTACCGGCCGGCGAAGCGCCAGGCGATGGCGCGAGCGCGGATGCTGGAGGAGCGGGATCGCCTGATCAAGGATCTCAGGGAGGCCATGGGCGCCATCCGGACTCTCCAGGGCGTCGTGCCGATATGCATGTACTGCAAGAGGATCCGCGCCGAGGACGGCTCGTGGCAGCAGGTTGAAGTCTACGTCCGCGACCATTCCCACGCCGACTTCAGCCACGGGATGTGCCCCGAATGCCACAGACACGTCATGGAGGAGATGGCGTCTTGACGCGGTGGGGTCCGCCACCGGTGGCGGGTCGCGTTGGGGGCCCAGTTCCAGCGGCCGAATCCGCTGACCGCCTCTTCAGCCGGGCATCGGCGGGATCGGTACCCTCGTCTTCCCCGTATCGGCCGCGCATTGTGCAGTGAGGGTCGCCAGGGAGCACTCGAGCACCTCGGTAGTTGTGCGCAGGGGCTGCTCGCCATCCGTCAGGTAGTGCGCGAAGTCGGTGAAGGGATGCTCCCAGCGCGGTTCGGGAGCGCCCGGTTCGATCCGTCGCTCCGGGCGACCCGCCCGTCGGAGACGGAGCCCCTGCTCATCCACGAAGGCATCACCCTCCGTGCCTGTCAGGGCGAACTGCCAGCCCGCCCCATGCCCCTCGGGAACCAGGTAGCTGACCTGTCCGAAGGCCGTGGCGCCCCCTTCGCACAGGAGGTGGGCCTCACCGAGGGTCTGGAAGTCAGGCGCCTGCGGCACACCCACGCGGGCCACTGAGGCGGACAGGACTTGCGTGGCGCGATGGCCGGTGACCCAGCGGACATAGTCCACGCCGTGACCTATCAGGTCGTTGATGATGCCGCCATGGAGGCCGGGCTGGAAGTACCACTGGGGCCGCGACCCACAGTGGAGACCATGGGGGCCGGAGAAGACACAGCCGACGATCCGGCCGATCTCTCCCTGCTGCAGCGGCGGACCGGTCCGAGCCCACCAGTGGCGGAAGCTCAGATCCAGGCCAATCTCGCGGTCCCCTGCCCTGGCGGCAGCGGCGATCTGCCACAGCTCTTCCTCCGAGGTACAGAGGGGCTTATCGGAGAACACGTGCTTCCCGCCGCGGAGCGCGTCCAGCACGACCGCGCCTCGGCGGCCGAACGCCTCACACACCACCATCACATCGAACTCGAGGGATTCGAGCAACTCTCGGTGACTTGCATAGGCCACGGTGATACCGAAGTCCCGCTCGAATGTCAGGCGGTTCGCCGGGTCATCATCCGCGACTCCCACGAGGCGAAGGCCCGGGCTGGCGAGAAGCGCCGTCAGGACGGGGCGCACGTGGTCATGCTTGAGGCCGGAGACAGCGACAGCGAGCGACATCAGGCAGCATCCCTCTGCTCCCCCGGAGGGGCCGAACGAGCGATCTGTGCGAAGTCCGGCCCTGCTCTCTAGTCCACGTCCGTCTCCTCCGGCCATGAGGGGAGCACGTGTGGACGGTCCCTCCGGTCGAACCACTTGAGCAGGCAGTAGTTACCCGCCCCGATGACCACCATCGCCGCGAGGAAGAGCGGGTAGGCCGTCCGCCAGTTCTCGGACCCTGTCATCATGCTCCACTCGGACATGCCCCCGATCCCCGACAGCAGCGTCAGCGGCATGAACACTGTCGTGATCATGGTCAGGCGCCGCATCACGAGATTGGTCCGGCTGGCGACCAGGGTCATGCGGTTGTTGATCGTCGCGAGGTAGATCTCCATGATGCTCGTGATCATCTCTCGGCAGATCTCGACTGTCTCGAAGAACTTGGCGAGGTGGTCGTGGACGTCGCGGAACTGGTAGATCGCATCCTCGCTGACGTAGGGGGAGTCTTTGCGGCAGAGCTTGACCAGGATCTCGCGCTCGTACACGAGGCTCTTGCGGAGGCTCAGAAGCGTTCGGCGTAGACGGACGAGATCGCTCGGCCGGAACTCTAGTGTGTTGGCAAGAATCCGCTCCTCGATCAGGTCGAGCTGGTCCTGAAGCCCCTCGACAGCCCCGAACTTCTCGTCGACGATCTCGTCCAGGATGACCTCGAAGAGGTGGTCCGGCCCGCCCCGCGCCTGCGCAAGATCGCGCCGCACCGTGGACTCAAGGTGATCGGCGAATGACTCATCCTCGATGCCGTGCGAGTGGACCGTCACCAGGAAGTCCGCGCCGAGGAAGAAGTTCACCTCCTCGATCCTCGCCGACCGCTCCATGGGGCAGTAGCGGTTGAAGAGGATGAACGTATGACCATCGAACTCATCGAGTTTGGGGACCTGGTCCGCGTCCAGGCAGTCCTCGATGGCCAGTGGGTGCAGGCCGAGGGGCTCAACCAGTGCCGTCAGGTGTTCGGGAGCGGGGTCGGTGAAGTCGAGCCAGGCGAACCCGCCCCCATCACGCGCCTGGAGCGCCTCCTCAACGGTGCCCTTCCTCTGCAGGACCCCATCCGATGTGATAGCGTAGTAGCGGCATCGCTCCATCGATGGTCCCCTCCCTTCTTGCGTCATGCCCCGTCGGCGCCGTGGGCCGAGGACTACCCGTCACCGGCGTTCCCGCTCTGGTCTACGGCGATGACGCGGTAGCTGAGCTCCCGGCCCTCCGGCCGCCTGGCGACCAGCTCCGTTGCGATCGTCGAGCCCATCTGGTGCTCCACGTCCGGCGGGAAGCCAAACGTGGAGCCGCCATAGACGCGGTAGTAGCAGAGGTCGGCCGCCGTGCTCGGCGCCCAGGTGACGCGGACGCGGCCGTCACCCAGGTACTCCGCGCGGACATCGCCAACCGGTCCGGGACCCTGCGCGTCATAGCCCGACACGTAGACCGCGAGCGACCCGGCGGCAATGCTGTCCCTGAGGCCGCCGTCTTCCAGGCTCAGCGTCGCCGCGGGCGGCTGCAGGTCACCGAACGGATGCTGCGGCACGTGCGCCGGGTCGTAGACGTACTTGCGGAACGGGACACCATCGGCGCCGGCGATGCCGATGGACAGCGGCACCTCGCGCGGGCAGCGGTTCACCACCACGATGGACCACCCGCCATCCTCTCGCCGAAGCGCCGCGGCGCGGATGCATGGGTCGTTCGTCGTCACCGCGTGGACGGCCGCCGGGCCGCGAAGATGCCGCGTGAGTAGACCGTAGCCGTAGTAGTGGTCGCGCGTTGAGTAGTCCTCCCCTGTGCGCCTGAAGGTGCCCCACTTGTTGATGTAGGTTGGGCTGTAGTCATCGGGGAAGTCTGCGAAGGTCCAGTTGCCCATCCCGTACACGCCCGCGTTGACGGCCGCGACCACTGCCTCAGCGAGCTGGATGCCCACGAGGGGCTCCTTCTCCGTATCCCAGTAGATGCACGTGTCGCGCTTGATGTCGTCAATGGTGCGGCCGTCCTGCCGGCAGCCGAACTCGCCGAGGATGAAGTCCTTCCCCTTGCCATGGGCGATGCCTGCGCCCCAGCGGCACTTCTCGAGGAACCAGGGGTAGAACAGCTCGTCCTCGAGGCCAAAGTTGCTGATGTAGTGGTGGCCGCCGTAGATCCCCGTGATGGCATCCATGTTGTCGGCCGCCCACTGGATGGTGTGCCAGTACTCCACCGGCGAGGCATCACTGGCGAGCAGCTTCACGTCCAGCCTGCGGCGCTGCAGCTCGTCGTAGATGGCCTGATGGTAGTCGCGGAACTTCGGCATGTCGGAGGCCAGAGCGCCCCATCCATTGAGCGACAGCTCGTTCGTCATGCAGTAGTAGTGGATGTTCGTGGAGCCCTTCTCGCGGATCAGGTACTCGAGGTTGTCCACGACGTGCCGCGCATACTCCCGTCGCTCCTCGCCGCGCTGGGTGTCGGGCGGGTCCCATGTGGTGAGGTAGACCTCTGTGCCCACGTCCTTCATCATCAGAATGTGCCGCGCCACGTCATCGAGCTTCGCCCGGTCCCACGACAGGCTGTCGTTCAGCCGTGCGAAGGAGGGCCTCATCTCCCGCCACCGCTTGTGTAGCACGGTGTTGCACAGCCCATCCGATGCCGGGAAAGTGTGGAAGAACGCATGGAACCCCACGCCGCCGAAGCGCGCCAGGACGATGTCCGTGGGGCTGACCGTGATCTCCCGTACTGTGTCGCCCAGATCGGGCCAGGGCTCGACGGTGGCGGTACGCTCGAGCTCAAAGTCATCGAACCATGCCGTGCCGACGGAGTTGAGGACGAGCGATGCCCGCACAGCCGCCACGTCTCTGTCGGCCGGGGCCGTGATGGTCAGCTCCTCCCAGTCGGCCGCCCCGTTGGTCAGCGCGATCTTGCTGTGGCGCACGCTCAGGCGCTGCCCCTGGTCATCCACGAACTCCATCGCCATGTAGGCGCCCGTCCCGTCGGCGATGCCCTCGGACTTCACCCACACCGTTGCCTGGAACTCGTCGCCACGACGCGCCGGCGCGAAGTCCCGGTACCACTGCTGCCACGCCAGCGCCGTGCCCGGAGCGATGGTGACGCGGAGGGAATGCGTGCCTGAGCGGCCGATGGCGTCGTCCACGACGAACTCGGCCTCTCCACGGTGGCCGAACCCCGCGTCGCCCTCCTCGTAGCTGGTCGTCAGCAGCGGCCCGACGCTGGGGCCTTGCCCGAGCAGCGGGCCCGTCGATGCCGCGGAGAGTGCCAAGCCGGCGATAACTGCGGGACGATAGGTCACAGTGGTCCCCTCCTCGTGCGCCATCATCGGATGTCCCGGTTCGGCGTGAACCGGCCGCAGTCCTTGGGGCCAGATCCGGCGGGGGACGCACGAGGGGCTCGTGGCTACGCCGACGAAGGGGCAGTCTGCTCGGCGGCTATGACCGAGCGGTTCGGGAGGGTCGGCGTGTGGTTGTTCTCTGGCTCGCCATCCTCTGGGTCATGCAAGCGATGGCTCAGGTGCTGTTCAAGTACGGTGCTCAGTTCCCGGAGAGAAAAGCCCTGTTCTTCATCCTCGGGAACATCCCGGGCGCGTCGAGCACTTTGCTCTTCATCCAGCTTTACCGCACGATGAACCCGAACCTCGCCCTAGCGTTGTGCGCTGGCGGCGGGTTCCTCGCTTGCCAGATGGCGCTGGCCGTCGTGTTCCGCTCCAGCATTTCCCTTCCGCAGTATGGGGCGATGGCCATGATCTCTGCGGGCATGTTCCTTTTCACGGTGAGTGGCCGGCCTTGACCCCCACCGGCCCGGCGGCCGCGCTCGGGCCATACGAAAGCGCCCGAGGCCGGTATGGGCCTCGGGCGCCACGATCACTCCCAGTGCGCAGCAAGCTATTGGCCCGCCGGGCCGCCCTTCTTCTGCGCCTGGGTCCCCATGTTCGCCTTGTAGCCCTTCTCCATCATGGACTTCTGCTCGGCCGGGACGTCCTTGGACGGACCGGCCGTTGTGTCCCCTGACTTCTTGCAGCCCACGAACAGGGCGCACACCATGAGTGAGATGGCGACTATCACCAGGACTGCCGTGATACGCAAGTGCTGCTTCATCTGCCGAACTGGCTCCTCTCCCCCAGTGAATGAGGTGACTAGAACTGCCACGTGCGGTAGCGGATGTCCCCGCCGAACTCGGTGGTCTTGATGGCCATCCACTTGCGCCACTTCGCGTGGCCGTCGACGAACCCAAGGTTGCTGCCTCCGTTATGGGCGGCGTAGTCCTCTGCGTTGGCGGGCACTGTGCCGTTGCACCCGATGCAGAGGCCCGTGCCCGGAAGCGCGTAACGCGTCAGAATGTGCAGGTCGTTCTGATCCCCTGCTCCTCCCAGGTTGTTCCGGCAGTCGCCAACCAGCAGCGTGTCGGCCGGGTACTGGTAGCGCGCCAGGCCTTTGTCGCCGCCGCAGCACCCAGCCGGGCCGTTCGCTATCGCTTCATTCATGCCATAGCTCGTCTGCGGGAAAGCCGAGGTTCCGTGCTGGCCGCCGCAGCATCGGTCACGGGCCCCCGACGGGCACTTGTAGATCCCGGTGTTCTTCACATACGGGTTGAGCGCCACATACCACATCGTCATGTTGGGCCATGCCGGGCTGCCGCCGCAGTTCCGGTAGGTCCAGCTGAAGATCGGGAACTGCTCGTCGTAGTCCGAAGCGTAGCCCATGAAGCCTGTCAGCATCTGCTTGACGTTGCTCAAGCAACTCGCCTGGCGCGCCTTCTCGCGAGCCTTCGCGAACACAGGGAACAGGATCGCTGCCAGGATCGCTATGATGGCGATAACAACTAGCAGTTCGATCAGTGTGAAACCTCGCTTACATCGCATCGATGCCCCTCCTTCTCCTCACATCTGGTTGTGGTGTGTCGACCTTCCCCGGATGCTCGCGGGGTCCCCGCCCTAATGTACCCTCCTTCGGCGTCCATTACGCCCAACCCTCCATGGCGATGCACAGAGCGGCGCGGCCGCGCGGGTCTGCGCCCTCGCCGAGCAGGCGACACGAGCATGTTGGCCGAACCCAGCAAAGAGGAGACTGCTCGCGACGGGCCCCACGGGCCCGAGGGCGTTTCGGGGAACCCCGATGGCGGCCTGACGATGCCATCTGGATAGAGGGTGCGCCATGACTGGCTCAACTGCGCAGGAGTGGTCCCGCCGCGAGTTCCTGGGCCATGCGGGCGGCGTTGCCGCCGCTTCGGCCTTCGCCGCCGCGATGAACCGGAAAGCCTATGCCGCCGAGGACAACACGATCCCCATTGCCCTCGTCGGCTGCGGCGGACGCGGCACGGGAGCGGCGATGAACGCCCTCTCCACGAAGAGCGGGCCGACGAAGGTCGTGGCGATGGCCGACGTGTTCGAGGACCGCCTGCAGGGGAGCCTTGCGGGCCTCACCGACCGACTCCCCGACCAGGTGGACGTCCCGCCCGAGCGCCGATTCGTCGGGTTCGATGCGTACCGGCACGCCATCGACGCGCTGGGCGAGGGCGGCGTGGTTCTCCTCGCCACCCCACCTGCCTTCCGACCTCTCCACCTGGAGTATGCCGTCGAACGGGACCGGCATGTGTTCATGGAGAAGTCCTTCGCCGTCGATGGGCCGGGTGTGCGTCGTGTGCTTCGCGCCGGGCAGATGGCGACGGAGAAGGGCCTCAAGATCGCCGGCGGGCTCATGTCCCGCCACTACATCTCCCTCCAGGAGGCCGTTCAGCGGATCCACGACGGCGCCATCGGCGAGGTGATCACCTGCTGGGCCTACCGCATGCACGGCCCGGTCGGGTTCGCGCCCAAGGCCCCCGGCGAGAGCGAGCTGGCCCACCAGATCCGCAACTACAGCAACTTCACGTGGCTGAACGGCAGCTTCATCCTGGACTGGCTCATCCACAACCTTGACATCTGCTGCTGGGTGAAGGACGCGTGGCCTGTCTCGGCCCAGGGGCACGGCGGACGCCAGGTTCGCACGGAGCCTGACCAGCTATTCGACCACTACGCCGTGGAGTACAGCTTCGAGGACGGCACGCGCCTCTTCGCGCAGGGCCGGCACATCCTCAACTGCTTCGACTTCTGGGGCAACGTGGTTCACGGCGCAACGGGGTCTGCGGTGCTCGGCGAGGGGGTGCCGAACCCGCTTATCTACAGCGGTCACCGACAGGTCCCCGAGAACGTGATCTGGCAGCATGAGGGCGCCGCGCCAAGTCCTTACGATGTCGAGCACGAGGTGCTGTTCCAGGCCATCCGAGACGACACGCCCCACAATGAGGCCGAGCGCTGCGCCTACGCCGCGCTCGTCGGCATCCTCGGTCGCATGGCTGCGGAGTCGGGCCGCTCGGTGACCTGGGAGGAGGCGCTCGCATCGGAGCTCGAGCTGGCCCCCGGCCTCGCGGACCTCACCATGGACTCCGACGCGCCCGTCACCCCCGACGCTGAAGGCCGCTACCCCATCGCGATGCCGGGGACAACGGCGTGACGCCCGTCCCGAGTACCGGACGTGCCCGAACACGCGCGATAGCGGTGCGGTTGTTTCACGTGAAACATTTGTTTGCCATCCCTCGGGAAACCGGGGACAGCCACCGATTTCGCTGGGGCGGGCGCCGCCGCGGGGTGAGTACCCCCAAAATCGGTGGCTGTCCCCGGTTTCCCCCACAGGCGGCCGCTAAGTCTGCTCACTCGCCGGCGGCACTTCGGGCAGCGCGGATGACTCTGCGCCGGGCGCGGTGAGGAACATGCCGTCCGCCAGCGCTCTGAGCCCCTGGATCCACTCCATGGGGAAGAGGACCACCGTGTTCGAGGACGTCGGGCCGAGACCGTCTATGGTCTGGAGGCAGCGGAGCTGCATCGCGCCGGGCATCTGCGACATGGTCCGGGCGGCCTGAGTCAGGTTCTCGGCGGCGAGCTTGTCGCCTTCGGCCTTGGTGATCGTCGCCCGCTTCTCCCGCTCGGCGGAGGCCTGGCGGGACATCATCTTCTTCAGCTCCTCGGGGAGATCGATGTCCAGCAGGCGGATCGAGTCGACGTGCAGGCCCCACTCGCGGATGCGCTCCTCAACGTTGGTTCGGATCCGCTCCTGGATGCGTTCGCGCTCGGAGAGCAGCTCATCCAGTGACAGCCCCCCGACCACGTCGCGGAGTGCCGCCTGAGCGTACTGGCTGATCGCGAAGCGGAAGTCCTGCACCTGGATGACCACCTTCTCAGCGTCCTTCACGAGGAAGAACAGCGCGCCGTCGATCTGGGCGGGCACATTGTCCTTCGTGATGACCTTCTGGCTCGGGATGTTCAGCACCAGCACTCGGGTGTCGATGAACCGGACGAAGTCGAGGAAGGGAATGATGTAGAGGACGCCCGGGCCCTTGACCGAGTGGAAGCTCCCCAGGCGCAGCACAACGCCACGTTCCCACTGTGCTGCCACTCGGACGCCGTTGACGAAGATGCCCACGAGGATCGCCCAGATGATCTCGATGGCGACGGCCTTGGGGATGGCCTCTTCCTTCGGGAGCCCCAGGGCCACGTACAGCACGGCGGCCATCGCGGCCACCGGGACGAAGAACAGCAACCCCCGCAGGGGCGCCCCCAGCGAGACATGCCCCTCGGTCGGCACGGCGACGGCCTTCGGAACTGCCACGTTTGCCATGAAGATCCCTCCAGGTTAGGTCGATCGAGTCACGTTGCCGTCGAGCGGTGATCCGCCCCGGCAACGCGCCAGTCCTCACGGATGACGCTATCCGCGCCGGAAAGTGGCGGGCGCCATCGCCTACGTGCCCAGGTACTTCGCGGCCAGCACGGCCAGCAGGGCGTGGTATTCCTCGTGCTTGCCGGGTCCGATCCTTTCGCGCTCGATGGCTTCGAATCCCTCGTAGAGCTCGTCCTGCTGCTCGGGTGAGAGCACCTGGTCCGCCATCGCGAACAGAATGCCCTGCTCCTTCTCGATGTGTTGGTCGAGAAGCTCAGCGTAGCCTCGCGCGTGTATGGCGAAATCCCTCGTCGCGCCCTCGTCGTTCGATGCCATGCGGTCCAAGGCGTCGCGCATCGCCCGGATGTGCTCCCGCCCAAGGTTGTGCTCCTCCAGCATGACACCTATCGGCCCGCCCTCTCGGGGGATCCCGCACTTCTCCAGCGTCGGGAAGAGGAGGTCCTCCTCCTTGCCGTGGTGGCACCGATCGGCGAAAGTGCTGAGGAAGTCCACTATCTTCGGCAGGTCCGGCAGGTCCACCGTCTCGCCGGCGTCGAGTCGCCGGGCGACCTCGTTCAGGATCCCGAGCATCACACGGATGCCCTCGTGCTCAGCCTTCAGTTCATCTGTTGCCTTCACAGCGGCCCCCTCCTTGTCGCGTTCTGTGCGGGCGGGCGGCCCAGTCAGCGGGCGCGGGCTACGCTCCCCAGATTCGCGGCATGAGCAGCGGTTCCTTGCCCATCTCGGCGAAGAGCAGCCGCCGGGTCAGCTCGGCCTTGAGCGCCTGGCTGGCCGGGTCATTCCAGAGGTTGCGCACTTCGCCGGGGTCCTCCTGCAGGTCGAACAGCTCGCCGTAGTCCTGTCGGTAGTAGACCGTGAGCTTGTGGCGTTCGTCGATGTAGGTCTTCACGTGGATCGTCGTCGGCTCGTGCCGGTTCTCGACGACTACGTGGTCCCGAACGCTGTCCGCCTCGCCAAGCCACACACCCGACTGGTCGAGCCCTGTCATCCACCGCGGGATGTCCAGCCCTGCGAACGACAGGAACGTCGGTGGGAGGTCCACGAGCGACTGCAACGCCGAGCACCGCCGACCACTCGGCACGCGGCCCGGCAGGCGCGCGATGAAGGGCAGGCGCACCATGTCCTCATAGTGGAACGCGCCTTTGGCGATAAGCCCATGGTGGCCGAAAAGGTGGCCATGATCCGTCGTGAACAGCACCAGCGTGTTCTCCGTCAGCCCGAGGGTCTCGAGCTTGTCCAGGATCGCGCCGATGTACTTGTCCATCAGGCTCACCATGGCATAGTAGATCGCGATGTCCTTCGCCAGCTCCCTCTGGTCATGCAAGTGCGAGTGGAACCCGTGCAGGCCCATGCCCGACTCGCGCCAGGGCGAGTAGTCCGGCTGTGTTTGCTGGGTGAGCCGGAAGTGCGGCGGGTTGGCGTCATGCTCGCCCGGAGTCATGCGTGGCACGGTGAGCGATCCCGGGTCGTACATCGTGTCCCACGGCTCGGGCACGAGGTACACCGGGTGCGGATCGAAGAAGCTCGCCCAGAGGAGGAACGGCTCGTCCGCCGCCGCGTACTGCTCCATCAACGCGGTCGTGCGGTCGGCGATCCAGGCGTCGTAGTGGAACTCCTCCGGGATGAGCCACTTCCGGCGCTGGCTCGCGTTGTTGCCGGTCGGAGGCTGGTAGTAGTCTCGCCAGTTCGCGAGCCCTCGCTCCTCCATCCAGATCGCGTAGTGCTGCCCAACGTGCGCTTCATCAGTGTGGTTCCGCGCCAGCTCGACGTGGTCGAAGCCGTAGAACGGCCCGTGGAAGCTCCGCCAGAAGTCCAGGTCCTGCATGATCGGGTAGGACTCGAGCGACGGGAACTCCTCGGTGCCTTGCAGCGGCTGGAAGTGAGCCTTGCCGACGAGGGCGGTACGGTAGCCCGCTGCTGTGAAGAGCGGCCCGACGGTCGGCTTGTCCTCCATGAGCTTCGTGCCGAGGGAGTAGGCGCCATGCTGGCTCGGGTAGGTTCCGGTGATCATCGACGCGCGCGTCGGCGTGCACGTCGGGTTGACGGTGTAGGCCCGGGTGAACAGCGTGCCGTCTGCGGCGAGCCGGTCGAGGTGGGGCGTCTGCACCTCCGGGTTCATACAGCCCAGTGTCGTGTAGTGGTGCTGGTCGCTGGTGATGAGGAGGATGTTCAGGCGATCCGACGGCATGGGACGTCCTCTCGCGAGCTCTTCGTACAGGCTGTTTCCCAGAGGTACCGCCGATCCCTCCCGGTCGTAGGCCCGTCCGCTGCGGTAGGTCGCGATGCCCACGACCACGAACCACGGCGGAGCTTAGCAGCGCAAACGTGGGAGGGGGATGAGGGTCCTGCCACTTAGTGGGAAGGTCGCGCTCGTCACGGGCGCGGGGAGAGGCATCGGAAGAGCCGTCGCCGAGCGATTCGCGCGGAGCGGGGCCGCAGTCGTTGTCACGGCCCGAACGGCTGAGGACATCGGGAGCATCGTCGAGGCGGCCCATGCCGTCGGCGCGAAGGCCGTCGGCGTCGTCGGTGACATCACCGATGACGCCTTCGTCACGCGTCTGTTCTCGACGATTCGAGAGCAGGTCGGCCGGCTGGACATCCTCGTCAACAACGCGGGCATGGCGCCCTTCGGCCCCGTTGAGGAGCTGGACCCGAACGCGCTCCGCCGCTGCCTGGAGCTGAACGTCGTCGCGCCGTTCGTGTGTATGCAACAGGCGATCCGCCTGATGACCGAGACAGGCGGCGAGGGCAAGATCATCAACATCGGCTCCGTACGATCGCATTGGACCGAGGCCGGCGATGCGGGGGCCTATAACGCGAGCAAAGAGGCCTTACGCGCCATGTCCGAGTCCATCGCCCGCCAGCTTCACGGGACGGGCTCCCGTATCGCGGTCGGCATGGTCTGCCCCGGCGTTGTTGACACGCCGCTGACGAACCCATCGCGCGGGCCTCAACCCGACTGGCTTCGCGCGGAGACCGTGGCCGACGCCGTCTTGCACGCGGTCACCGCACCTGCGGACGTGAATGTCTTCGACATCGTCCTCTTCCCCATGGCCCAGCGGCCGTGGTGAGACCACCGAGCACAGGCTGGAGGTAGAGCATTGCCCGGACCCGACCTGATCCTTGTGACGGGCGCCTCGGGGCACCTGGGATCGCACGTCGTGCCATTGCTCATAGCCGAGGGGTATCGCATACGCGCACTCGACATTGTCCCGCCGGCCGGTGGCGAGTGGTGCCCGACTGAAGTCGGGCCTCCGGCGCGGCCCTGCGGAGGCCCGGCTTCAGCCGGGCGGCAGCAGCCCGCCTTACCCAGCAGGCCCGAGGGCGTCTGCGCGGACCTGGCTGACTTCGACGCATGCAAGGCCGCAGTCGAGGGCGTCGACCTCATCGTCCACTGCGCGTCGATCCACCCATGGAAGCCCTACACAGATGCGCAGTACCTCGACTGCAACATCAAGGGGACGTGGAACCTCTACCGCGCGGCAGCGGAGGCGGGCGTCGGGCGAGTCGTCCTCACGAGCAGCATCGCGGCGGTCGGCTATGGCGGCAACCCACCGTGGCCCCTTGGCGAGGGCGAGGAGTTCCCACTGGGCGACCTCTACAGCCTGACGAAGCATACGCAGGAGGACATCGCCAGGATGCACGCCGCCAGCGGGCGCATCCGCACGCTGGCACTTCGGCCACCGGCGTTCATGCCGAAGAGCGACCTCGAGACGCTGTTCATGCTGACCGGGGCCTACGCTCGGGTCGAGGACATGGCTTCCGCGCATGTTGCCGCGGTCCGCGTGCTCACCGGTAGACAGGAGCCCGGCGCGCCCCTGGCGATGTTCGAGCCCATCTTCACTACGAACGCCCTGCCCTATACCGAGGAGGATCGCCCCGTTCTGGGCGACCAGGGCCTGCCCGGCCTGGTGCGGAAGCACTGGCCCGAGGCGTACGAGTGGATGGTCGGCCACGGCTTTGAGGGTGGGTGGCTGCCGGGCGTGTACGACCTCTCCAAGGCGAAGCGCCTCCTTGGCTGGCAGCCGGAGTGGAACCTCGCTGAGTGGTTCGCGGAGGTATCGGCTCGGCTGTAGGCACGGTAGACGCCCGAGGAGAGCCCATGCTCTGGTGGAAGGTCTCGAAGTTGAGGGGTGAGTCACCCGAGGGACGGCGTCGGGTGGCGAAGGAGTTGGCGGTGGACCCCGACCCCCAGGTCACCGGCGCGCTGGCACGGGAGGATGAGGGAAGGTGAACCGAATGCGTTGGATCGCGCTACTCGCGTGTGCGCTGACGGCGCCGGCTATGGCGCAGACCATCATTGACGACTTCTCCGGCTACGCAGACGGTACGGCGGGCGTGCCCAATTGGGATCCGTACTCCACGTCCTTCGAGGTTCGCGACGGGGCGCTGTTGGGCGACCACGGGCTCACCGTCTGGGCCTCGGCGCCGTCGGCGCGGGAGATGGTCTTCTCGTGCGATGTGACGGTTCTCGAGGTCACCGCGCGCGAGGCCGATTGGGCCACGGCCGGGATCGGCGTCTTCCTCGACGAGGCCAACTACTGGGGACTTCACGTGGTACAACGGCCCCAGGCCCTGGGCGGCGGGCACTTCGATGAGATGCAGGAGAGCCTGGAGGGCCGGTGGCTGGCCCAGAGCGAAGGGGACACGCGCCTGGCCGCTACGGACGCGGTCGGCACGGACTTCGCGTGGCAACCCGGCGTCACATACCGGTTCGAGGTCCAGCTTAGACCGGAGCGCATCGTTGGCCGGATCCTCGAAGGCGAGGCGGAGCGCGTGCGCATCGGCTATGACCTGACGGGCGGTACGCCGGCCGTGCGGGAGGGACGCCCGTCACTTCGCGCGAACGGGCTGCGGGCCCAGTTCGACAACGCGCGCGTCACGGTCCGCCAGGTGGCGCCCGATCGGGAGGAGGCCCCCGTGTACCGCCCCTGGGAGAGTCGGCCCGGAGACCCAGTAGCGAAGGCGACGGGCTTTTTCCGCGTTGAGGAGATCGATGGGCGTTGGTGGTTCATTGACCCGGAGGGCAAGCGCTTCTTCGATGTGGGGACGGACCACTGCAACTACAACGTCCACTTCTGCGAGAAGCTCGGGTACGCGCCCTATAGCCGGAATGTCCAGGCGAAGTTCGGCAGCGAGGAGGCGTGGGCCGTCTCGGCCACCGACCGCCTGAAGGCCTGGGACTTCAACACGCTGGCCGCGAATCACAGCCCGCTCACGCGCTACCGTGGGATGCCACACATCCTCTTCGCCTCCTTCGGCTCCGGCTTCGCGCGCGAGGAGTGGATCTGCGAGCCGATCAACTGGACCGGGTTCCCCGACGTGTACAGCCCGAGGTGGGAGGCGTACTGCCGTATCGTGGCGCGACGCATGGCAAGCGAGAGCAAGGGCGACCCATGGTGCATCGGCATCTTCCTCGACAATGAGCTGGAATGGTACGGCAAGCGCGGCTACCTGGTGGACGAGGTGTTCCAGAGGCCCGCGACCCAACCGGCCAAGCGGGCGCTGCTGGACTGGTTGCTCGCCCGCTACGGCAGCGTGGCGGGTATCGGACGGGCGCTGGGGACGGACTACGCGGATGAGCAGGCATTCCTCGACTCCACGACCGTGCCGGAAGCATCCGAGCAACTGGCCGCGGTGCGCGACGGGTTCCTCGGCGTCATCGCGGAGCGGTACTTCGGAGTGGCCGCGGAAGCCATGCGAACGGCCGACCCCGACCACCTGGTGCTTGGCTGTCGCTTCGCGGGACAGGCCCCCCGGCCGACGCTCGAGGCCGCCGGGAAGCACAACGACGCCTTCACCATCAACACGTACCCCATGGTAGACATGGAAGCCGGTCGAGTCATCGGCACACCTCAGATGCTCTGCGACATCTACGACGTGGTGAAGCTCCCGATGATCATCACAGAGTGGAGCTTCCCGGCCCTCGACAGCGGCCTCCCCTGCAAGCACGGAGCCGGGATGCGGGTGGACACGCAGGAGCAGAAGGCGCGCTGCTACCAGGTCTTCGCGAGCATGGTGGCCGACCTGCCCTTCATGGTGGGCTACCACTACTTCATGTGGGCGGACGAGCCTGCGGAGGGGATCTCCTCCACCTTCCCCGAGGACAGCAGCTACGGGCTGGTGAACGTCGATGACGATCCCTACGAGGTCTTCGTCCGGGAGGCCGCCGCGGTGAATGCCGACGCGGCCGTGCGCCACGAACGGAGTGTACAGAGCGGGCACATCACGCTCGAGCTTCAGGATGGCGGCCGCGTCCGCCTGGTGAACGAGGGGGCCATGCCCGCGCAGGGCCGCCTGTTCGTGATCGGCGACTCGCTCGAGGTCCGCGATGTGGCGCTGGACGGCGGGGGGTCCTCGACGGTCAGAGCCCCCGCGTCCTGCCGGTCGGTCATCGTCCGGCAATGGGACGGCAGCCTGAGCGAAGTCTCGCTGCCTGGCCCGGGCGGCGACGTGCGAGAGCGCGCTGTCGTGAACGTCGGGACCCAAGCCGTGTCCGACGCGCCCTATGTTGTCGACGCCGATCCGCCGTCCGCCACCGTCATTCCGACCGTCGAGCCGGGGCAGTCCGTGCGCGTCGCGCTCGAGTCGGCCGCGCCGGTTCCGCTGACCTCAGTCGCACTGGACCAAGGTGGCGCCGCGTGGACGTGCGACGGTCAGGGAGGAGAGCTGTTCGACGCGGTGGCGGTGGGGCCGCTTGGGCTGGGCGGGGTTGTGTTCGCCACACACCAGGTCATCGGCGGGCAGCACCACTGGGCACGGGCCGACACCGTCGAGAGCATCACGCTCCATGACGGGGCTGGGGCGAGCATTCTCGACTTCGTCGTCGCCCGCGAGAACGAGGGGGAAACGGTGACCTCTGTCGACGACCAGGGCCGGCAGGAGACGCCGCGAACGGTGCCCGGCCGGTTCCGCGCCGGCGTGCGCGTCGTGGTCCTCAAGGATCGCCCCATTGCCCTCATCCGCCCACTGTGGATCGAGAACACGGATGCCCGCGCGTGGCAGTTGCAGGACGCGTTTGTGTTCCTCGACCCGAGGATCGGCGGGGACGGCGCTGATGACACCGAGGGCGGTGGTGGAGTGCCGTCGTACTATCTGGGCCCGGTCGGGCTCTGGACGGACCCGAACCTTGGTGGGGCGTTCGGGGCCGTCAGTCGACCGGATGCGTGGCAGGTGACCTTCTGGACCGACGAAGGGGGCATGAGACACCCCGACTCCTGCTTCCGCGTGGATGAGTCGTTGGAGCCGCGCGGGCGATGGACTGCGGCGGGGGCTCCGTACCTGTGGGTCTTCGCCACTGCGGATAGGGAGGCTTGGCGCCCCCTGGCTCGGCTGTGTCGGCAGGCGGGGCAACTGCGGTGACGGGCCTGCGAAGGGAACCGAGACATGCACACCGAAGCCGGGCGGAGGGTCATCTCAGACTGGGGGCACGACGATGAACCCATTCACCGGCCATGCACTGGCAGCATGTGCCGTTCTCGCGTTTGCCGTGGCTGCAAGAGGGCAGGATGCCGGGGGGTTCATCGCGTATGTCGCCGATCCGATGGACAAGGTCCTGCCCAACAGCACGGTGCCGGACGATCCGGAGACCACCGTGCGCATCGAGGCGGCGCGCGGTGAGATCGAGAACGCACAGATCGTTCTCCGCAGCGAGGAAGCTGTAGCCGGCATCCGCGTCGAAGTCGGCGACCTCGCCGATGATGCCGGCGATCTGCTCCCGGTATCCTGTCTCGAGGTCGGCCGCATCGGGTTCGTGCCGATCGAGGCCAACACGGTCGATACGCCGCCCGAGGAGCTCATCGCCACCGCGCCGTGTGAGATCCCCGACCCCATCTTCCCCGCCGAGTCCGTGGATCTCGAGCCCGGGCGAGCCCAGCCACTGTGGCTGACACTGCGGGTGCCCCGCGATGCTGCCCCGGGTGTCTACCGAGGCGAGGTGCGGATCGCCTCGGCCGGACACGAAGCCGTTGTGCCCGTCGAAGCGACGATCTGGTCCTTCGAGGTGCCGCGGGACCGCCACCTGTTCTACACCAACTGGTGCAGCCCGGACCAGTTCGCGCAGAAGCACGGGGTCGAGATGTGGTCCGAGGGATTCTGGTCCGTGCTCGAGACCTACCTCGATATGATGGCCGAACACCGGCAGAATGTCCTATGGGTCAGCCCGGCGACCATCGCGATCTTCGAGGAGCCGGATGGCTCGTACGCGTTTGACTTCTCGCGGTTCGATCGGTGGGTCGGAACGTGTGAGAAGCACGGCGTCGCCGATCGGATCGAGATCAGCCAGATCGGCGGCTTCGGCGAGGGCGGTTGGGCGGGGAGCGAGATCGTGCTTTACCCTCGCTCCGTCACCGTCCGTACGACCGGTGAGACGAGAAGCGTACCGGCCGAGCAGATTCTGCCCCCATTCCTCTCGGCTTTGCAGGAGCATCTGAGGGAACGCGGTTGGCTGGGGAAGACACTCCTCCACATTGCCGACGAGCCCTCGGAGAACAACACGGCATCGTGGTCGGCGAAGGCCGCCTTCACACATGAGGCCGCCCCGGAGATCCGGATCATCGACGCCATCGAGGGGCCGGTATTCGAGGACCTGGACGTGTGGGTCCCGAAGCTCACGCACCTGCGGAACTGGCTCCCCTACTACGAGCAGGCTCGTGCTCGTGGCGCGGAGCTGTGGTTCTATACCTGCTGCCACCCGACCGGGCTCTACCCGAACCGTTTCCTGGACTACAGCCTCCTGAAGACGCGCATCCTCCACTGGTACAACTGGCGGTACGACCTGCCGGGCTACCTCCACTGGGGCCTGAACTTCTGGACGGACGACCCCTACGCGCAGGTCACCAGCTCGGGCTTGCCACCGGGCGACTGCTTCATTGTCTACCCCGGCGAGAAGGGCCCGATCAGCTCCATCCGCTGGGACGCGCTGCGCGACGGGATCGAGGACTATGAGTACCTGTGGGTGCTCAGGGATGCCACGGCGCGCGCGTTGGGTGAGCTGGGGAGCAGTCTCATCGGGGGGAGCGAGCGCGCGGATGAGGTTGCCCGGTCAGTGGTTCGCGACTTCACCGACTATGCCAGGTCCAACGCCGAGATCTGGTCGGCGCGGCGCGCCATCGCGGAGGAGATCGAGGCCCTGTCCGGCAGGCCGCGGCTGATCGTGGCGACCGACCCTCCGACGAGCGAGCCGCTCGTGCCGGGTCCGATCGTCGTGCGCGTGCGGGGCGTCACCGAACCGGGGGCGTCCGTGGAGGTCAACGGACAGAGCGTCGTGGTCGGCGAGCGCGGCGAGTTCCGACTGCATGTGTTCCTCTCGCCGGAGAGCCCTACCGTCCGGGTGAATGCCGCGCTGGGTGGGGAGACCAAAGCGGTCTTCCGTACGTGGGCCGTGCAGAGGCAACGCTAAGTGGCTGCCCATGCGCGGCCTTACCGCCTGAGGTCGCAGAGCGGCGGCCACACATCGAGGCGACGCTCGCGGGGCGACACGGGGCTAGAACATTGCGTCGGCTCGTCGGATCCGCTCGACACTCACGGCCTGCGGGCCGCGGTCGCTCTGCTGGACCTCGAACTCGACCTCGTCGCCCTCCTCCAGTGTGCGGAACCCCTGCATGTTGATCGCGGAGTAGTGCACAAAGACGTCCTTGCTGCCGTCCTCGGGCACGATGAACCCGTACCCCTTTTCGTTGTTGAACCACTTCACTGTACCGCGCACGACCTGGATGCTCCCAAACGTTTCGAGGATGGGCGTTCGCCAAGCAAGCGGTTCTGTATAGGGCCAGGGAACCGCCCGATTGTCAATGAACACCGCTTCGCAGTTCCCCCTTGCCTTCCTCGTCACCTCTGCACGCTTGACAATGTTCGGCGAACGGATTCCCCATCCCCCGAGCCCAGCGAAGACCCCAGGGCTTTGAGCCGTTCCGGAAGGCCCTCATACAACTCGGCGAGCCGCTCCGCGCACACACCTTCCTCGGCGAATGCCCGCAGGCCGAGGAGCACATCGGCGCGCTCCGCCTCCTGGAAGTCCAGCCGGACGCCGGGCTGCGGTTGCCCGGCGGCGTCCGCCACAGAGAACGGCCGGTACTCCTCGCCCAGGAAACGCATCATCAACCGTCCGAGCTTCTCGGCAGTGAGCTGTCGTGGATCCGGCCCGCGGCCCGTTGCCCACTCGATGAACGCGTGCCGGTCCAGGCCCACGGCATAGCGGAAGTGCCCAACGGCCGGTGTCTGCGGCCCCTCATCCACGACGATGATGGAGAAGGTCCGGTCCTTGGAGAACGGGGCGGGAAGGCTCGCCGCGGGCTTCCCGGCTTCGGACGGCTCAGTCAGGTCCGGCGCGCCTGCCGGAACCGGGATCATGAACACCTCTCTTCGCTTCGCCGGCAGCGCTTGCAGCAGCGTGCGGCGATGGCTCGACTGGCGCATGAGCCGTTGGGGCGAGGTCGTGTAGCCGGGAGGGAACAGCCGCGCGTCCCTGGGGCGAACGAACATCGTGCCAACCTGATCGACCGGCACCAGCATGTCCGCCGTGCTGAAGGTTATCTGCGTCGGCGCCGTGATCGTGGCCAGGTGCGCGATGGGCGATGACTGAGCATAGCTGTCCCCGTCCCCATCGCGGCCCATGACCGGCGCTCCCGCGTCCGCCAGGGCGGACACCATGGCCATGACGGGCATAGCGGGCACGTCGGAGCCCGGCGGCGTCCGACGCGCGAACTGCTGGTTCTCGAAGAAGAACGCCGCGTTGTAGCCCCAGTTGACCGGCGGCACATCCGGCATCGCGCACACGAGCGGGAAGGTTTCCGCCGCGAGCATCAGCGTGGTGTAGCCGCCCGCGCTCCCGCCCTGGATCCGGACACGGGAGCCATCGACGAACGGCAGGGCGCGCGCGGCGTGGAGGAGTGCGATGTCCAGATTCGGCCCGCGGGTCATCGGGTTGAAGACGAGCGGGTCGGCGCTTTCCATCCGCGGCGTGACCACAACGCAGCCGTCCCGCATCAGCCCGTCCGCGCCGCCGTCGTCCAACTCGTAGCCGGCAGAGTGAACGAGCGGGCACTTGGCTCCGGGGCTGTCCCGCAGGGCATTCGGCAGGTAGAGCTTAGCCGCTGCCGTCTGAGTCGCGCCGTGGACATCGCGGTAGAGGAACTCCACCTGCACCCGGACGCCGTGCTCGAGCGGCGCCGTCTCGACGCGGCGGAGCCGATGCAGGAAAGGGTCCGGCTCGCCCGTGTGCGGCAGCAGGTCGCACACCCACTGCGGCGTAGAGGGAGTGCCCGTCTCCGTCGGGTCGTCTGCCAGTGACGCCGCCGTCCCAAGAGCAAGGATCACCGATGAGCCTATCATGCACACAGCGCGTCGGGCCATTCGTCCACCACCAATACGCATCCGTCGCTCCTCTCTCGGGCCGGTGCTCTGCCTGGGCCTAGCACTCGACTGTGACACCCGGCTGCGGGCAAGCGTAGAGGCCACCGGGGCCAGCCTTGATGGGCGGCGGCGTATCGAAGCTCATGTTGTCGATGTCGGCGACGAACGAGAACTGCGAGTTCAGCGCCTGGTCCCATGTGATGTACTGCCCCGAGTGGGTCGCCATGCGGCCCATGAGTGCGGCAACGCCGGCGTCCGCCGCACGGCGCGCCTCATTGTGTGGCTGGTCATTCCGGATGGCGTCCAGCAGCAACTGCCACTCCGCTTGGTAGGGGTTGGGGTCCGGCTTGCCGTACTCCCACACCAGGCTGTCGGGTGTCATGTCCTGACGACTGTAGATCCGGGTCTGTGGCTCCTGCAGGGTCTCCATCAGCACCGCCGCGCCCTTCGTGCCGTGGGCGTAGTCGGAGTAGGTTCCCCAGCAGTTGTTCATGCCGCGGGTGAACGAGTAGAGCTTGGTGCCGTCGGGGAAGGTGTAGTCCACCGTGTAGTGATCGAACTGGCTGCCGGCCCCCTCGTAGCAGCGGCCCCCGAAGCCCTGGGCGGCCACCGGCCACGCGTTCTTGCACCAGCAGGCCACGTCGATGTTGTGGCAATGCCAGTCGATGAAGAACCCCGAGCAGACCCACGAGAAGTTGCCCGGGTTCTGTAGCTGGAAGGTCAGCTCGTGGGCGTCCGGCGGCAGCGGCGCGCAGTGGACGGGACCGTGAACGCGATAGATTCGCAGGGACTGGACCTCGCCGATCTCGCCGTCATGGATTCGCTGGATGACCTGCTGCCGCGCGTCGGAGTGGCGCCACATGAACCCGACGCCCACCTTCAGGCCCTTCTGCTCCGACAGCTCGGCAGCAGCCACCAGCCGGCGCAGCGCCGGGGCGTCGACAGCGAACGATTTCTCCATGAAGACATTCACGCCGCGCTGCACCGCGTACTCGAAGTGCAGCGGCCGGAACGCCGCATGCGTCGTCAGCAGGACGACGTCTCCCGGATCCAGCGAATCGATGGCCTTCTTGTACGCATCGAACCCCAGAAACCGACGCTCGGGGGGCACATCCACGCGGTCGGCGAAGGCATCGGCCAGGTACTGCAGGCTGCCCCCCAGGCGGTGGTCGAACAGATCGGCCATCGCATGGAGCCTCACCGGGCCGCCCGTAGCGGAGAACGCGTCCGCCACGGCGCCCGTCCCGCGGCCGCCGCAGCCCACGAGGGCCAGCTTGATCGTCTCGTCGGCTTGCGCATAGGCCCTCGGGAGCGCCGCACCTGACAATGCGGCGAGGCCGGCCGCGGTCCCGGACAGCCTCAGGAAGTCACGCCGCGACCTCCGCTCGGCAGCACCTTCGTTTCCGCTCTGAGTCTGGCTCATGGTTGTCTCCTTCCACCGGACGCGCCACGCGCCGTGTTCACCCGTGGCTTCCGCGCCCACCCGACAACGACCTACTCCAGACCGCGCGAAGGCCATGGCGAGGGGGACGGCGCACCACAGGACTGGGTGTCTGGCCGGGCCTGCTCCCTCACCCGGTATCGTCGGAGAGTCGTCCTCCGATACCGACCTCTCCCGGCGGGAGAGGTGGTCGGCCCCCTCTCCCCGTGGGAGAGGGCTGGGGTGAGGGGCGCGGCCGGCGTGGGGCCTTCACCGCCCCAGGAGCTGCTGCGTCCTCTGGATCACCATGTCCTGCCACCGTGTGTCCAACGTGGCGAACCGGGCCGACCAGCCGGAGATGCGGACAACAAGGTTGGGATAGCGGTCCGGGTGGGCCTGGGCGTCCAGCAGCAGCTTCGTGTCCACGGCATCGATGTGCACATACATCCCGCCGAGACGGACGAACGTCCTCAGCAGCCCGACCAGTGCCTCGACGCCATCCTCGCCTCGGACGGCGTCTGGGTGCACCTTCAGCTCGAGCGTCGCACCGTTCGGCGTGCGGGTGAAGTCCATCTTGCAGTAGGACTTGAGGGCCGCCGTGGGGCCCTTCGTGTCGGTACCGGGTGAGGGAGAGAAGTTCGTGGCGAGGACGGCCCCGAGGAGGTGGCCGTCGGGGGACGCCTTACGGTCGCCATCCGGGTGCGCCCACCCGATCTCGCGGCCGAAGGTGCTGATCCCGGCGGGGCGCAAGACGCCGTGCACCTCCGCCGTTCGGCGCACGAGATCCGTGTAGACGCTGAACACCCGCGCCATCATCGCGTCGGCTTCTGCATCGTCGTTGCCATAGAACCCGAAGCGGTTGCGGACGAGCTGTCGCAGGTCCTCATGGCCCTCCCAGTTGCGGCGCAAGACCGCGACGAACTCTGGGAGCGTCAGACGGCGCTCATCGTAGACGAGTGTCTTGATGACCAGGAGGCTGTTGGCTACATTCGCCATCCCGCCCGCATGGGGAGCGAGCACGTTGTAGCGCGCGCCGCGCTCGTCGTAGCCGCGGCCTCGCTCGATGCAGTCCTCTACGAGCAGCGAGAGCAGCGGGCTCGGGTGGCCGCCGTTCGCATAGCCCGCAAGGTGTCCGTTCGCCTCATCGAGGAAGGCGCGCACGCGTTCGGCCCAGGCATCCACCAGCTCGTCGAGTGTAGCGTAGTCGGGCTCCGGCTCATCAGGCGTATGTAGACCCAGGACGCCGTGAAGCAGGGAAAGCACGTCGAACGGGTGGTACCCGAACCGAGTCCTTCCGGGGATCAGCACCTCCCAGCAGCCATCATTGGTGAACGTCCGCGCCTCGGGCAGCGCGTACCCGAACCTCACGAGGCCGTCGATCACCACGTTCTCGTTGTAGGCCGCGATGATGCCGCCACCATGGCGCTGGACCATCGCCATCTTCCGCAGCAGGCGCTCGGGTGAGTTCGCGTTGAGCCGGACGGCGATGGGGAAGTCGCTGATGTGGAACTCCTCGACGACATCGAGGATGAGGTACGTCACCTCGTTCGTGACGTCATTGCCCTCCTCGTCCACGCCGCCGAGGACGACATTCTGGTAGAACTGGGCGTCGCCGGACCCGCCGAAGCAGCTCGGGGCTCCGGTCCATTCGGCGCCCTTGATCCAGAAGTGAGCCACGATCTCCCGGGCCTCGTCCAGCGTGATCGCTCCTGCGTCGAGGTCGCGAGCAAGGTACGGCCCCCACATCTCGTCGAGCCTGCCGAGG
>Ga0315288_10000207_pt1 | contig 70764 bp, 74 predicted proteins | sample YL17G11_20_MG_FD_203454 | JGI IMG/M metagenome (GOLD analysis project Ga0315288, IMG submission 203454) | Sediment microbial communities from Yellowstone Lake, YNP, Wyoming, USA - YL17G11_20 | ecosystem: Environmental > Aquatic > Freshwater > Lake > Sediment | place: USA: Wyoming | collected...
GTTCTTCTTTCATCAGTTCTTCTTTCATCAGTCTATTGGTTGCGTGTTTGATACCCGTGATTCTCTTGGAGACTTTGGACTTATCTTGTGCGGCCATCGCTCGGTTATCGACACCCCTCTTCGCTCCGTAGTATCCGAGTTGTGCAGAGTGCTTCTGGACTGAGGACGCAGACTTCTTCACATAGCTTCCGAGTGTGTTCTTGCTGAGTTCGTCGATCTGTTCGACTGCTTCCTTCATTGGTTTGAAACTTGTGTAAACATCTGATGCTGTATGTTCTGGGTGTGCTCTCAAGTATCGTTCTTTTGCTTCCTTTGCAGTCTTTGACCATGAGGTCGTCGCCATATATTTGCCCTTATGGAAGATTTGGATTTCCTTGTGGTCCCTCTTATCACCATACTCAACAGCTTCCTTCTTGAGTCCCGTTTGGGGAACGGCTGCAAGACACTTATTACAGAGAGGTCTACCTGTTTCGGGATGCTTTTCGCTTGCGCTTCTGTTGCACTTATAGGTGGAACAAAATACGGGTCCTTCGTTGAGCATGTCGCGTTCTCCAATAGTTGTCGAGCTTACAGTTATTTATGTAATTCTTATCGTCGCTTGAATGCTTTTTCTACGGACTTATCTAACCCCGGGGTTCGTGATTCGCTTGGTTGTTCCCCTGTGTCCTGCGTGTTGTCCTCAGGTGTCTGCTGTGGGAACGCACCAGCTTGTCCTGCGGCCCCACCTGGACCCCCTGGACCCCCTGCACCGGGCATTCCACCTGGCTGCTGTCCTTCCATACCAGGAAGGGCAATCGGCAACTCTCCACGCTTTGTCTCTTCCTCAATTTCATCTGCAATCTCTTCAATTTCCTCATCGTCCTGATGCAGGACATGACGCTTGACCCAAATGTTGGAATAGTATGTGCCAATGAACGGTTGCACTTGCAACAATAGCGTGACTCGTTCACGTAGCAATTCTGCATCACGCATTTCAGCAAAATTGTTGTCGCTCTTGAAATCGTAGGAAATTTGTTCGCGGAAGATTCCCCACTCTTCCAAAGAACAGACCCCCGTGAGGACCATCTGCTGCTTGAGGGCTTCATCGAATACACGAGAAAATTTATTACGGAGACGGTGAATGAACTTGTTGAACTTGACTTCATCGCGTGTGATTTCAGCGACCCGTCCGAGACCCACCATTCCACCACCGGCTTGCTGTGCATCCAATCGTCCAATGGGCACATTCAAAGACTTGTAGAGCTTCTTTTGGAAGTATTCGACATCTTCCATGTGTCCGAGATTTTCACCACCAGGAAGTGTGGTGATTTCCGTTCCCTTGGAGCCTTCACGACGAGGAAGCCAGAAATCTTCCAGCATGGAAAGGTGCTTACGTTCATCTCTGAGTTCACCAGTATTCGCATCATAGACCAGCTTATTACGGTACTTCGTCATGATGTCTTTGAGATACTGTTCAGCTTTTTGTTTCGGGAGTGTGCCCACGTCGATGTAGAATATGCGGCGTTCGGGTGCACGAGAGAGACGATAAATGACAATTGCATCTTCGATCATGCGAAGTTGGTTCAGCGGCTTAATGGCTTTGTGCAGCCAACCGATAACCATGGTGGACTTCGCATCAAGGAGCCCTGATGGAACGAACACGATGGAGTCTGTTGCAATACGGGTGCCCTGATTAACTGAAGCGGTATAGGATTGCGCTGTAAGTCCACGATCATTGTAGACGTAGTATTCGGAAATCGCCTTGATGAATTCTACCCCAGTCTTAGGATCGCGGTCCTTGAGGATTTCACGGACTTTGCGAATTTTGCGAGGATCGATATAGCGGAGTTCGAGCACCCCATCCTTGGGCTTTGACTTATCAATGACGACTTGAAAATACAGTCGTCCATCGACATACCAACGCTTGAACAAGTCCTCACCGAGGTCTTGAAAACTGAGCATTGTCTTGATTTTGTCAAAACCTTCTTGGATTTTCTTCTTGATGTTTGACGCGATTAGGAGTTTATCGAGATTGATGGTCACCACTTCACCATCATCATCTTGCGTGACTGCTTCTGTGATGATTTCTTCAATCGCTTCTGAACACTCAGGATGTAGGGACATTTCGCGGTAGCGGGTGATGAGTTCCAGTTCGTTCCGAACAGAACCCTCTAAATCTACGTAGGTCCCGTAATAACTTCCCTGAGTTATCGTAATAGCGCCATCATCTATTTTTTCTTGAGGAATGACGAGGGCTTGCTTCTCAGGATTCTCTAGTTTTGTTACATCAGGAGTTTTTCCTAATGAGTACCCAAATAATGTCCACGCCAAAAGTCACCAACTTTCTTTAGGTATATTTACCATGACGATAATTGCCATTGAGTTTCCCTCTTGTCTGAGGTCTCGAAACTCCTATCTGGGCTTCACGAATCTTTTTCTTGTGGTCCTCTGATTTAGGAACCCCGCTCTGAGTGGCACTTCTCTTTTTATTTGATTTCTTCGATTGGGGTTTACCGTAACAAGGATTATTTATACCAAGATTTCTTGCTCTTTGTGCTTCTCTTTGCCCTGGTCTATTCCATCGTTCTTGGGCTGCGATCCTCTGCTTCTCTATTGTTTCCGGCGTTCTCTTGCGACCTTTCGTTGACCCGCCATTCATCCTCAAAACTTCCAAGACCACTTCCTCATGCCCAATGATTCCCGCAAGTCCTCTTCCTGCAATAAAGTCCTCTGTAAAAGCATTCAATTCAAAAAGAAGGAGGTGGGCTTGAGCATGTTGTGCCAGCGTAAGCCAGACAACATTATCCGGGGTATTGAAATCTTTGTCATGACGAGTAGCGATAGGATTGATTTTCCTTCTCCACTCATGTAGCGGTACAATATGGTGTAAATAGCGCATAATAAAGTAAAAAACGGGGCGCCGAAGCAGCCCCAGTCCTTTAGACGATAACAGTGTTGTCTTTTGCTACACTTGTAAAATACTGGTATGCTAGGGTCACTGAGAATTCTTCAATCGTATCATTCGATCCCCAATCCACATCGATCTGCGACACGTCAACAGGAAATATACCTGTGAACGTGTATGTCTTCAACACGTCGCCTGTCTTTGAGAACTGTTTAACGAGGGCTTCTGTCGCGTATCCGAGTGAGTTTCCTGCCCATTGGTCGCGGACGTTCGTGACATGGCGGTTGATGCCGTTCATCCACTTCTCAAACGCATTGCGTATTGCAAAATCTTCATCGTTGAGGATAGAAAGTGTCCATTCTGGGAATGTGCGATTTCCAGCCAGCTTCGTTTCACGTCCAAAGTACATCACGGGGATATGTCCAAGGGTGGACCCTGGTAATGATGCTGTCTTGCACATGAAAGACAACTTACGGTTTGCAGAACCCGGATTGATGAATGTAGGGAATGATAGCTGCACTTCAAAGAGGTTTGGACGTGCGCCATCCCCCTGCATTTGTGATCGGAATTCGTAGACATTGAAGCTCACGGCAATACTCCTTCGTTATGCGCCCTTCGCGCGGTTCTCTTTCCAGGGAAGCATCTGCAAGTTATTTATGTGACTCTTTGATAACCATACGCGGATTTCACTCGTCCATGATAAAGACTGTTCATATTTCCCGCACTAAGTAGTTCTATCTAGAACTTTCCCACAATTTCGTCAAAGGAAACTCCGGTTCTTACAGCAACAAAATTAAGTTGTATGAAGTTAATGCTTCGTGCAGGCTTAATGTAGATGTCTCCAATGAACTGGTTGGCATCGACCACTTGTTGTGTGTTGTTCGTTCCATCTGCCACAACACGGAAATCAAAGATACCCCTACGCCCCTGTACATCGCGTAGGAATGGGTTCACAAGTGCAAGGAATGCGGCGCGTGTAAATTCATCATTGAATTCAAACAAGCTAAACTTTGATGCACGAGCAATCGACTTTTCCAACACAATGAACAGACGACGTACATTGATTCGATCAAATGCACTTGGTTTGCTCAACAATGTTTTGTCTCCGTAAAGGATCGTACCATCACCAGGGAAGGAGACGACTGGGTTGATTCCGCTCTTATAGAGGTTATCGCGCTCCGCTTGTGTTGGGTTCCAAGCAAGCTTAATGACATTCTTGATCTGTCCACGATCATATCCCGCTGGTGAGAACCAAGGATCGCGGGTCGCATCTGTACGAACACAGAGTCCTGCGATGTCTCCGTTCAGTGGAATGTAGCGGTAGACATCGTTATATTTGTCATACTGATACTTCCAATTGCAATCAAGGACTGCATAGCTGGACGATGGAAGAGAGTTACGGAACGTCACAACAGAATCCGACTCAAATCCAACGTTATTGACCACGCTGTCGCGTGAAGGACTGAGGAACGCTACACAATCGCGGCGCACTTCAGCAAGGTTATTGATGATGTATGTGCTGACAGTCGCATCAGCTTCTCCTGCTACCAAGAGACTGACATCAACGATGTCAGCGTTCTTGTACAAATCCCAACCACGCTGCAAGTCACCATCTGTGACAATCTGATCGGTTCCACCTGTGAGGCTGAAACGTCCCGCTACAGTCACATCTGTAAAAGTCGTTCCTGTGACAGTGTTGCCCCAATTAGTTCCCAGTGGGTCAAAGTCTCCGAAGTAGATATAGCGCGAACTGTTGAAGAGAACTGTTGGGTAGTATAGCGATGATCCGTCATTCGACTTGACATCGCTACCCTTGGAGAGGAACGGATACTTTTCTAGGACATATCCTGCTGTACCTGTAAAACCAGCATCTTCGTCAAGGACAATGATGTGCAATTCATCGTTCGCTCCACCCTTACCTGCTGCGTAGCTGGACGTACCAGGAGCGGAATCAAACTGATCGGCATATTCCCACTTGCGAAGGATCATCGTTGGAGCGGTGATCGCTACAGTTAAGGCACTTGACAATACAATTGCAAGGGAATTCGCTGACGCGACCTGGAGGTAGGGGTTCGTGCCCAACTTTACATAATCACCAGGACGGACGTGGGTGGAGGAGTTTCCCAACGTATTTACTGTCGTGGCTCCAATGCTCGCGGCATTCGCAGTTGCTCCTGCTTGTAGGGTTGCGTTGCTTGAGAACACATTCGCGCTTCCGCAGACAGAAACCTTGAGGTTGTTACCAAGAGCACCCGCATAGCGAGCGGCAAACTGTCCGAAGTCACCCTGTCCAGTGTAATAGTTCAGTTCATAGACATCTTCGTTCTTGATCTGCAAAGGGGCTGCTGCTGCTGTGTTTGCTACTGCGTTGAACGAGAGTGTGTTTGCAGAGCGTGTCGTGCGAAGTTGATTGCCGTATGCAAGGAAGTTCGCGGCACAGAAGAATCCTATGAAGGTGTTGGAATTAGGAAGTCCGAACGTATTGCGTAATTTGACTTCCGTATCAACCAGGTAACGCACTTCTACTGGTCCCCAAGTGAATTGACTTACAATAGCCCCTGCGCTTACAGAGATAGTCTGAATGACTGTAGTTAAGTCAACCTCGGAAATATTTGTGCCTGGGCTGAGTTGAAAAGACATAGTGGTGCTCCTTCATGGGAAGAGTAATAAAGATTATGAACTTAGTTCGTGCAGTTATTTATGAATTGCGTGATTTCATAGACCCTGCGACCTTTTGACATAATTAACCATGAAATTCCTCATCTCATCCTGATCCATGCCCCGTGTTGTCACCCACAGTTCTCCATCTTCAACGGTAAAGGGGTCTTCTAATCCCGTATCTATAATTCCGAAAGGTACAAGGTCCGTTTCCGTCATGGCCATCTGCTCATCCTCAAGAGCTTTCCTGATGTCGATTGCTGCTCCCTGAGATTCGCGGAAATACTTTTGAGTGACTAACCACGCAAACATAACAAGACACATAACTAGGTCATCGTGCTTACCTGATTCCGCTTTGAACGTCTGTAACTGCTGAGTGAATGTGCTGAGTTCTGAGATTGTCGCAAAGTCGTCCAGCAAGAGCTTATCCTGCTCGATCAATGTCTTGAGGTTCAGGCACCCAATGCGCTTAACGGATTCTGTCATGCGGAGACCCAATCGCATCGTTTTCTTATATCCAGAAGAAATCTTGGCCCCCTGTTTCTGTGAGCTTTCGAGTTTGAAGATGTTTTCATACTCTAAGTCATAATGCAGCATATCCACGATCTGCTGTCCGTTATCGTTGATTTCTACGAGAACAAACGCATGGTTATAACGAATCGCGGCATTATAAATCAAGTTCGGGAACACAATGGGGTTAATAGAAGCACTGCTGTACTGTGCTACTGCCCTGTAAGGTATCTGAGAAATGTCGATTACCCAGAAGGCGGACGCATCTTGGTTCAATCCCCTTGCGGGATCGACACAAATCACATACCCGTGGTCATGTCTGGGTTGCTCATAGACCTTCCATGATCCCTCAACAAAAATGGGCTGCTTGTGACTCATTATCATTATGGCGAGTTTGGCGCCTGAAATGAGTGTGTTGGACGATCCAAGGAATTCACAGAGTACTTCCTGTCGGAACTTTTGTTCACCGAGGGTTCGGTGTTGTTCCTTAAACCACAACATGTCTCGGTCAGGTACTTTGTCCCAGGTGTACTCAATCGGTACAAAGTCATTTTCGTGATTGATCGCTTTGGTCCAGAATTCGCAGTAATGGTTCAGACCATTTGGTGTTGACGCCATCAGGATTTTTGTTTCTTTTCCCGATGAAAGGGTGGGGAAGGTTGAGGTAAAAAACTCTTCAGCAATGTTATTTGGGACGTGGGCAAACTCATCCATGAACACCATCGAAAGTGAGAATCCACGAATGGCGCTTGAACTGGTCGCCGCGGCGAGAATACGTGATCCATTCTCAAGGGTGATGGATCGCTTGTTCCATTCTACAATACCCTGCTGAATAAAGGAGGGTATATTCTCGTACATGAGTTGAATTCTGCCAAGAATTTCTTGAGCGATTGGAGCCTTGTTCGCCAGGATTGCACAGACTTTATGTTTCTGAAATAGGATATACCAGAGGAAGAACGCCGCTGTCGTTGTCGTATTGTGGGTCGGTATGAGAGTGGAACCAGCAAGAAACAGATGAGACTCATTATCTACCTGTAGGCAACGAACTGGTGTGCTATTTATTGGGGTGATGGATGAAAGATAGAGTCTTGTGTTTTTTGGATGATTAAGATATCGCTGCTTCTTAGATTTCCTTTCAAGAGAAAATACAGGAAATTTAGGCATGAAGGTAACTGTATAGTACGTTTCTCCTTTAACAATCTTGCTATGTAGGGTGGATTTGACTCCCAAAGAAGATAATAGCGTTCTGAATGATTCAATGAGGTGCTTTCGTTTTTGATACCACTGACACGTTCCTTGTTTATTTGTAACACTACCATCCGTGTCCATCAACCCCTGTAACAATAAAATTCTGTCTTTTTGTGTCGCAAACATATAATTATGCGGAATGTGTTTATTGCCCAGCAACTGATTAAGCCTTAATTTCTTATGCAGGTTCTTGATGTTTGCCGTAAGCACATTATCATTTCTTTTATCCGTGTAAGTGGATAGAAATTCCATAGTTTGCTGATAGTGGGAAAAATCATCCTTATGGCATGTTATTCTTGAATCCCACGAATTTCCATCTCCTAACCACACTCCCAAAATATAGGGGTCAATGGGTAATGGAATACCTTTTGTAGGAAATTCTACAGCCGAAGTAAAATTTATGTAGGGTTTATTGGTATGAGTGAGGTATGGTTGCAATTCCTCAGTAGTTAATATTTTCTCCCTTCCATCCCAATTGCTCGAATGAACCGTCCAGAGGTGTTCCGCATCTGCATTGATCGCGTCTCCATTGCTAAAACGTACTTCATAACATGGTCTACCGGTCATAACCTCGGTGATGAAGGTTACTCTCGTAGGTTTTCCATCGGCTCCAAATATATGATCCCCCACAGAAATGTCACTGAGAGGTTTGAATCCATTGATAGTGAGTATGGGTGTACTAATATCTAGCGCCTTACCCATCTGACGAGGAAGTTTGACAATGACTTTGCGTTCGATGAAATACGTTTCAATGATTTCCTTTTGAAAATCATACATCTCAAAGGGAATTACGCCGCGGTCGACGTGGACAATCTGACAATACTTTGTGATGAAATAGACGGGATCATGACTACACTTGATCCATTCGTTGATTTGGACCTGCGAAAATTCCTCTTGAACCCCGACTCGCTTCAGTCGTGGATTTTTGAGATAGAACTTCTCCTGAACTGGACGTATCTTAAATGTCAGTTTTGGAACTGACTTCGGCTTCGACGACGTTGTTGGCATACTTCAGTTCTCTTTTTAGTTTAATAATATCCTGAAGGTCCGCAGTGGAACCTATAAAAACGGCTTGTTCAATATGAACGCCAGTCTCTTTTGAGGTTGTTGGTGGTTCGACTAACAATGCTTCCTGCTGATGGACAATCATCAGATCATGACTGAGTTCAGAGAGTGATTTGAGCATATTGCTGATAACTTCATAGGAGCGGGGCGTTCTTACCTCGCGGGCAATCTCAAGAAGTTCTGTGATCGCTGTTGTTCCTTGGGCAATCAGTTGTCGGACGTTCCTTCGTGCTTCCAGCGCATCGGCTTGGATAGAGTTATTCGTGCTTGCAGAGACATCCGGTGTAGGGACAACAACTATGTTCGCATTCTGTGCCTGGGGTATAGGAAACTCCACATCAAGTATCTCATTCAAATTCATAGTTCACCCATTATGCGTTAGGAAATTCTTTGATAGTTGTCGAATATCCGTAGTCAGTGTATTGGTTCGCGGTGATAGGTTTCTGGGTAATCCAGATGGACGCTTCTTTCTTCGGCACAGTTTCGACACTCAGCACAGTCCAATGGGCTCCTGTTTCAAGACCCCACACGGATTCTCCGACACTGAGCACTCCTGTCATGTCAGAGAAGTAAATTGTATTCGTTGTATTGGCCCAGTCATAGACTGTTCCAGTGATATTGCGTAATGGGGCTCGCATTGGCTCCGTCTGTCTGAAGTCTGTTATCCCGTTAGCGAGTACAACTTTCTGTAACGTCTTGTTGTTCACGTCCTCGTAAATATTCACATAGACACCACCAGTTGTCGCGTTTGCATTGGCGGCATTCGATGTAACACCCATGATGATAGCAGTATTTGAAACAGGTCCAAAGAGCCATCCCTTCATCGAAAAAGACAAGTCCCAAGTAATCAATCGTGCGGAAGAGAACTCCCCTTCATATATGGATCGATCCGAAACTTCTTTGAGAATGATTGGAATATCCTTAATAATCTTGACTTCCTCGGATACTTGTGCAGTGAGTGTGTAATCGGGAGTGAAAAATGGGAGGATTTGTTCGAGGATTTGTAATGAATCTTCTATGTTGCGTGCATATACCGATAGTCCGAATTCAAAGTTATAGGGAATTCCTACGTACTGTGATTGAGGATTTGCTGCTCCCAGTGGATTGTTGGACCTGTGTCGGATAGTAGATTGCTGTTTTCGACTCTGATCGTAACTAAACGACATTAACTCAAAGGACATCCGAGGCAATGTAGTGGCAATCGATTTCGTAAGCGTTGGATCGCTCTGTAACCGTGTGATGAACTTTTCCTTCGGAGAGTAAGAAATGGGGCACTTCTGTCGCTCCTTTTGGACACGATCATATGTCTCTCTGACATAGAATATGTCATTGAAGAGTCCGCCAAAGAGAGCGACATACTTGCGTATTGTGCGATGATAGAATGGTGAATGCCCTAGCGTAAGTCACCAATTTTTCTCTTTTGCCATGATGCAATCATAGCCTGACGATGCTTTTCCTTGTAAATGGGATCAGCATGACGGGTGATTGCCGCAGAAGAATAATTTTTAGTATCGCTAGGTTTCTTTGACATTCTCGTTCTCATACGCCTAGTTATGGATCACCAAAGGGGTTGCTTTCTGAAAAATCAAGTATCGCGCTACTCTCGGTCTCCAAAATTTTATTGTCAATAGCATCCTCAAATTGAGTATCCAGTGGGGTGTTCGTATCGAGAGTGGTCATGATCCAATTGGCTCCGCTGTTCGCACCATGAACGTTTGCTGTATTCGCAAAAAGTCCATTGACGAGGGCGATACTGAGTGTATTGGACGACGCATTCCATGTGTGCGCGGTTCCAAACGCATTTGCGTAGGCGAGATTTGCTCCTTGGTAAACAAGCTCATTGTTCGCCACATCGAATGTTCCAGAACCAGAAGTCAGAATCAAATCGGTCAATTGATATGCTTCTAATATCTGATCGTCCACTTCATCAACCCCAGTCTGAATTTGTTCATTTGAGAATACAAACTGCTTCATACGAAGAGCCCACACAAAGACGTTGCCCCCCCGGCCCCTTCCCAATGTATAGAACATCGCTTGTTTGTCTTCGTGTTCAACAAAGGTGATTTCCATGAAGTTCTGTAGCAGAGGAATGTAGATGATGTCCCCTTCTCGCGGTCTCGATAATGGAATAGAAAATATAAATCTTCGGCGACTAACAAGGAGGGTCATTTCATCGCGGATTTCTAGACCGAACTTACTGATGATGTCCCCCATCCCCTCCATTCCACTAACGTTCTCCATATACATTTCCACTATAAATGCGCTTCCGAAGGTCTTCATTTGATCTTCACCCATGAGACGGTCGATCTTGTCACGCGATTCACGAGGTATGTAATAGATATCCATTCCACGCACTTTCATTGCTTCTATTACCAAGTCCTCAATGAGCAATTGCTCATTGGTGATCTGTTCTGGAAAATTATTGAAAAATGGATTCACTGCCATTGTCTGTAGTCCTTATGAGAATGAACTCCCACAACCACAAGTGCTTTTCGCTTGAGGGTTCTTGATCGCAAACCCCGATCCCTGGAGTGTGTCTGTGTAATCAATCTCTGCACCCTGGAGCATGTGTGCGCTTTGTGAGTCAATCACAACTACCATCCCATCCTTCTCAATCGTCGTATCGTCTTCCTCAATTTTCGACTCCAATGCCATTCCATAGGAGTAGCCGTGACATCCCCCACCTTTCACGTAAACACGAAGACCCTTCGCGTCTGGATCATCAACCATGAATGCTTTGATTTTAGCTGCTGCGGCTTCAGTAATAGTAATCATCATGCTATCCTATGTAAAAATCATTCGGAAGGGTGTTCAAACCAATAAACTCTTGCTTCATTTTTTCGATATCTGCCACAGCTTCATTGTAAATTTGCTGTCCATTCAAAGTCGTTCCACCTGGCAACATAATGTTTCCGAACTTCTTAAGATTTTCCCCCCATTGACGCTTGATAAATGCGGTTCCCAAATCCTTCAATACACGGTCCCCCCACACGTCACTATTTCCCAACTGATAAGCTGTAAGCCCCGTTTCCGTACTTGCAAACGTCGTCATGGTATTCATGGACAAATTTGAGGAAATTCCCTGAACCGTTGTCGCCACGTTCCCACCCGCCGTTGTGATGAAGACTTCATCCCCAGAAATGAAGTATCGGTCAAACTCTGTTCCCGCAGCACCAGTCACGATGCTTGATCCTGCTGCGACACTCACTGTAGTTGGTAGTGTGAATTTATCACCGACAATCTTTCCGTAGCATTCTAGAATGACATAGGTTCCGAGATTCAGGTCCATCTCCCAATTGATGTCGAGCATCAATCTGTTTCTATGACGCTGAAATCTGAATTGTGGAGTACCAGAGAAGAGAAGATTCAGCGTTCTCAAGTGCTGCATTGTGATTTCATAACTGACGTAACTGACGCTTGTAAAGTCATAAAGATCGTGCAGCCTCAACTGATAGCGAAGATCGAACATATTCACAGAGGAGGCAGAATCGTCGAATGGCATCACTCCGCTGATCCCAATGATCTTATCGGGTATTTGGAGATACTTATTTCTCAAATCTGCTTCAGTAATCTTGTGCTTGAGATAGAGCTTTTCTGTTCCATCATAATGATAATCCGTCCAAAATTCTAGTGCTTCATCAACCCTATCATCGACTTGGTCATCATCAACATTGATGTCAATGACTGGTTGCCCAAGTCTGCGTTTACAGTAATCGATGAACTGTTGTCTTGTTTCAATGGACGCCATGAGTGTTTTCCCCCTTCTTCCTTTATTTATACCTGCACAAACCGCGCCCGCTTAATAAACGCCACACCTGATTGGTAGGTTCCGTCACCTGCTGGAATAGCATCTGTAAGAACAATATTCGTTCCGTTACTTACTACAGCGATTGTGGTAGCGTGCCAGTGTTTGGCATTTGAGTATATCAAGGTATTCGCCGACCACCCAGGAACAAGAGCCCCATAGAGTGTGTTAGCTTTAACTAGCAGAACGCCGTCTCCTGCGAGCCATCCAGTGGTGGAGGCAACTTTGACATCATTAACACTGTCTGCATTGGCAGTAAGAGCAACGAATGACGTGCTGTTGCATATCCACCCCTCTACTGTCGGAGAAGCGCCTCCCCGTGCAGAATTATAAATGATTTCTCCTGCCGAAATATCTAGGAAAGCGGTGGTAGGAGTCGTCGTGTGCTGTCGATACATGATCTGATTGGCCGTGCCATCGAATCCCTGAAACTGATTGCTGTGAATGATATCTTTCCAAATTCTTCCTGTCGTATCATGCGCTTGAGAAATGCCTTGTTTGAAACGTCCCAATTTCTGAGGAGAATTCGGACTTGGGTTCCGTGAATTACCCATAATATTATCCACGATCCTACATCCATGTGAGAACGAAGTGAGTACAATACAGGCCCCCTCATCCCCGTTGAGGTCTGTTGGGTCTCCTAGATTTCCGTCAAGGATGATATTATTTTCGATAACTGCTCCGTGGGTAAAGTTAAAAACCATCCCAGCACCGTTAGAAGCAAGTAATCTGTTGCCACGAATAACGGGTCTAATCAAAACTGACTGCTCATCGACACCAAGGAAGTTGAGTTGTACTCCCTTCCCTCCACGAATCAGGTTATCCTGGAATGTCACGGTTCCTGTTCCCAATCCTATTCCTGCTGGTCCGAAGGATTCTGGTTGATCGAAATAGGAGCACCACACAGGAACAAACCAATTACCTGTAATCTCATTATCGGAAACCAAAATATCTGCACGTACAGAATTACCATAAACGGAACTGATATAGATTCCATAACCCCCTTTAGCGGTCCCGGTCTCCGTGTTTTCTTCTTCGCGATTAACTTGATTCGCAATGATGTTGAAATACTGATCCCGAAACTGACCTCCTGAAGCCTGTGAATTAACGAGAATGCCGTAATTCATACCTTTAGTAACAAGTATTTGATTATCGCTAAGAGTGAGTTGACTTTCAGTTGAGATAAAAATGCCTACGGTTTTTTTATCTCCCTTCCCCTCTGCAATGAATTTATTGTGCGAAATGAGTAGGTTTTGCGATTGTCCATCTCCCTCAAAGATTCCATAACCAACTCCTGTGCTTTGGTTTCCATTATCCACACTAGAGTAGATATTCTTAAAGACACTGTGGGTGACTGTTGTGTTGTTGGCGTACCGATCATAAATTCCAACTGGAAACAGAGTGGTATAGTTGTTTGCTGCGACCGTGTGTTCAAATCGGCATCCAACAACTTTCGTATCTTCACAGAACTGGGTTGCTGCACCAGTACCAATGCCTGTCAAATAGACTGAGAATTCAAAATTTAGAAAGGAACTGTTAATTATAGAGGTGTTTTTGCAACGTTCAAGATACACCCCCATATTAAAGAGAAATTGACCAGCATTGATAAGATGTCCACTGCCTCGTATTTGATCTACTAATATATTGCTGCAATCCAGGGCAGTTATGAGTGCTCCGTACCCTTCAAAAGCTAGATCGCGGATAGTGATGTTCGTACAATTTGCAGCCGCGAAAATGTTGTAGAAAAAGTTACCACTATCATTCGGTATCACCCCGGCTCCATTTCGGGCTTTGAGAAGTGTGCCTGCTCCTGAACCCTTGATAATGGTATTGCTGGTTACGTTGTTTGTAGTTGGTTCCCATCCCCCCACTCCACGGTCAAGTAAATATGTTCCGTTTGGAATTTCAAAAATTCCTCCAGTTCTTAGTGCTCTGGAGGCTCTGTAAAAATCTTTGGAATCTGAATTGACCCCATTTGCGACGACACCGAACCACTGTGGGATAGATTTTTTGGATAAGCTAGTGCCGAAATCCACATTTCCAGAACCACCGAAAAGTTTGTGCGGCTCCTCATTGATTGCACTGTCAACCGTAAGAGTGACACCCGTTGATATTGTAATCACACCTCCATTGACGAAGAACAACTGTACGTTTGCGGGAACTGTGGTGTTTGAGGAACAACTCGAATTGTTAGAAACGAAAATAGTGTTACCGTGCGCTGAAGCTGCTGCAATTGTTGCTTCGAAAGTTCCATAATCGGAAGTCTGGACAACTCCTAATATTGTTCCGTTACTGTTAATGTTACTGCTCACTGAAATCCAGTTCATCCCACTTCCATTGGAAGTGAGCACGGTACCTGGGCTCCCAGGAGAATTGTTGGCGAAAATCGTACCTTCAATAAACACGCTTCCATTTACAGAGAGTCTGTGTTGTGGAGATGAATTTCCAAGACCAAAGAACCCCGTGTTTGCTTCAAAGATTCCAACCAAGGCTTCGATTGGGTCCGCCGGCCTCCAGATATAAAATCCTATTGGACTGTGGCCATCAGCCGCGTATGTGGTGAGATTGAGAGGACCACCACCGCTCCACAGTTGCGTAGTAAGGGGGGTCTGACTTGGTGATGTAATTTCAGATGCTAGATTTGAGCAATAAAAAGTAAATCCTCCATAACGACCCCCGAAGTCCTGTTCTCCCAATTCGTAACTGATTGAGCTTTGGGTGTTCTGATTGGAAACAAAAGTTCCAGGAAAACCAGAGGCATCACGGTTGGTGTGGATGTCAAAAATGTAATTTGGTGCAGGGAACACTCCTCCAAGCCGCCTCGTCCCTCCAGTGATAGGATCACCGAATCCGAGCGATGTATTCCCATTGTCCCATTGAAAACGACTCGTTGCACCAAAGGTAGAACCGTTATAAAACTGAATGGCTCCTGCAAAAGCCGTATTTGGTGTTGAATTCGAGTGCTGTGTTTGAAATTCGAATCTGGAATTTGCTGCTGCATAGGTCAACACCTGGCTATCAGCAATATTAACAGAATAGACATCGGTTAATTCTACCAGTCGTGTTGCTGTTCCTCTTGGTGAAGAAGAAACTTTTGTCGTTCCTCCCTTGATTTGAACGACGACAATTGGAGAAGCCACGTTTACTCCTCAGTCCATACAACGCAATACGCATGAGTCTGTCCTGCTACAAGAGCCGCACCCGCAAAATTTAAGACGAGTTGCTGTGCGATACCACGAAGCGTAACTGGTTGTGCAAGAACAGACAATCCTTGAGCAACAGAAGGAAGCATTTCTACTGCCGCATCGTTAGTGATACCCGCCCACGTTGCAGGAATTGCCACAGGTGAGGCGACCCTCTTGATGTTCATGTTTCCGACGAGTGCTCCCGTTGTGGGGTTCGCTGTATAGTGTAAGACAACGGCAGTAGCCGTAAAGTTTGAGTCGAATGGTACAACTGTTGGAGTGACTGATGTACCCACAGTATCCGCTGTGCTTCGCTTCGCTAACACAAACGCCTGTGAACCCGCTGCTGTATTTGTTGTCGAGATGACAAAGGATAACACACGTACTGTTTTGGACGCGCTACCGGAAATCACCACCATATCGGTGGGTGTTGCTGCCGGTGTAAATGTTGAAGAGGCGCAGAATGTCGCTTTACTTTGAAAGGACACTTCCCGACCCGCCGAATCATAAAGCGTAACGCGAGCCGCTTTGCTCGTTGGATCGATTGTGAGAAGGTCTGCTGTTGCACCCGATTTAATGACCGCCATGTTCTACTCCTTGTTTTATTATTTATCTGATTCTGTCCACAAGCATGACACCCACGTAATTTGTCCTGCTACCAAGGCGGCTGCATTGAAATTCAATGCCAATACCTCTGAGAGTCCACGAAGAGTCACTTCTTGTTCAACCGTCATGTATCTGAATGCAGGAATCATTTCTACTTGATTGCTGGAATCACGAGAAAATCTATTGTACCCCAGTGCGAGACTCCCCCAAGACGCAGGTGTTGTCAGCATAGAAGCTGTTGTTTTTATATTCATCGTAGACACCAATCCTCCAAGTTGAGGAGGATTTGCAGTAAACGTCAAACAGGTCGCAGTCGGACCGATGAAACTATCCAATGATACCCCAGGAATCGGTACTGGAAGTGTCGCGGACGCAGAATAATCAGGAGAGAATCGTTTGAGCAAGAAGAAGCGCACTGATCCTGCTGCTGTCGTGGTGGTGCTGTGCGCCAAACTCAGCACACGCACAATTTTCGTTGGACTTCCTGATATCGTAAAGATATCCGTAGGATTTGCCACGGCTCCGACTGCCTGAATTGAGCAGGCAAAGGTGGGTGCTTGACCATAGGATACTTCTTGCCCCGATGTTGTGAATCGGGTAGCCCGCATTGCTTTACTGGTAGTATCTATAGTAAGAAAATTTACTCCGTTCCCCGACCTGATAATACTCATCGTTTACTCCTCCAACCATATCACGCTATAGGCATGAGTTTGTCCAGCCAATAGTGTTGCACCAGCAAAGTTAATCAACAATTCTTGACTAATACCACGAAGGACGAGTGGGTAGATAATAATATTATTATTCCACGGTAGCATTTCTACAACAGCATCCCCCGTGATCCCAGCCCACGTTGCGGGAATTGCAGCAGGAACCGCGAATTGCTTCGTCCATATAATACCCGATGATTGTACGGTGGGTGCGGTAGGATTCGCAGTATAGTGCCCAACAGTAGCAGTTGCCGCAGCATCACTGGAATCATCAGGAACTAAAGTGGCAGCAATAAAGGTTCCCGCAAGAGTAGGAGTTCTTCTTTTCACTAAGAAAAGTTGCGCTGACCCATTCGCGGTGGCTGTTGTAGTGATCTGCATAGACAACACTCTAATCGTCTTAGTAGCACTTCCAGTGATTCGCACGATATCGGTTGCAGCCGCCACGGGAGTAAATGTTCCCGTTGCCATAAACGTCTGCTTGCCCTGAAACGATGTTTCGCGTCCTGCTGAATCGTACCAACTCACTCGCGCCGAGTTCGCCGCTGCGGGAACAACCGTCAAGGTGTCTGCTGTGGTTTCATTTTGAAGAAATGCCATAGTATCTCCTATTTAACCAACCAAATAATTTATCTTCACATTTCCAGAAAACAAATCATTGTTTTCCATTGACACAAAGACAGTGAATTGCCCTGTTCCTGGTCCGAATTTGAGATCGAACTGATCCATCTCCACCTCGTCGAGGTCTTTTCCTGTCGGTGCTTCGTAGGCTATTGAACCGATGATTTTAGAAGTCGTTGTCACACTGGCGTCCACAATGATATAAGTATTCTCTGATAAGGGAATGGTTCCGAAGTTGATTTCGGTTTGTTTGTGAACCGACGAAGTGACTGCTGTGTTGCTTATCCCAGTGATATGTCCAAACGCATCCACCGTCACAGTGGGAATAAATGTACCATTTCCGTAAGTGGTCGCCACAGCACCAGAAGAAGCATGGGAGAGAGTGACTGTGCCTTTTCCATTGACTACGATAACTGGGGCTGTCTGAGCAATCGTCGTCAGATCGAAGCCTGTGTTGACTGTATTCCCGATAAGGAGTTGTCCGTTCGCAAGTCCTGTAGCGTCCTTACCAGTGCCCCCTCTTGCGACTGGGAGAATGCCTGTTGTCAAGACTCCCGTTGAGAGTCCTGCAATTGCAGTGTTGACAACTGCGGTCAAATGTCCGTTCGCGTCTACAGCAATGACAGGAATAATTGCACCTGATCCATACGAGTCAAGAGCGGTCACACCAGAACGTGCATGACTGACTGTGATTGATCCTTGTAAGTTTGTAATGATGATAGGAGCGGATTGTGCAATCGTCGCTTTATCAAGTCCAGTAGAACCCGTATTCCCGATAAGGATTTCTCCGTTCGTGTAGGCAGACTGTCCTGTACCTCCACGGACAACACTGAGAATTCCTGTTGCAATTGCGGCGGCATCTATTGCAATCGTCGTATTCACAGCCCCAGTGATATGTCCAAACGCATCGACGGTGACTGAAGGAACAATCGACGCATTCCCGTAGACTGTAGCGACGACTCCTGAAGAAGCGTGACTGAGGGTAACAGTTCCCTTTCCGTTGACTACAATGACAGGCGCGGTCTGTGCAATCGTGTTGACATCAAAAGTTCCTGAAACTGTGTTACCAATGAGCGTCTGTCCGTTCGCAGTGGCAGGAACAAAGGAGACGACCCCCGTTGTCGCATCGTAATAGACAGGATAGGCATTGCTGATGTTGGCTCTGATCTGTGCTGCGGTAAAGATTGCACTGTTCGCTTTATCGAACGCTCCGTTGCCGTGGTCTCTTGCAAATTGATCGATGGCACTTCCACCTGTCGCCGCAATAGTAATAGAACCTTTGTCGTTGGTGATTGAGATACCGGTTCCCTGAGTCAGCGTTGCCACATCAAATGCACCTGAAACGGTATTTCCGATGAGTGTCTGACCATTGGCAGTCGATGGGAGAGAGATAACACCTGTGGTTGAATTGTAGTTGATCGGTGCCGTATTGCTGATATTCGCACGAACTTTTGCGGCGGTGAAATAATATGGACCCGCTGCATTTTCTGTGACATCATTCGTGTTGAGGAGAACCGCACCTGTGCGACCAGCTACAGACGTGACTCCCGCTCCTGCGATACCCTGAATGCTGGTAGTAGCGTATGACGCTCTTGAATTCCCTTCCGTATAAACGGTAATGGTGACGGTGCCCCCACCACCAGTGATACGGGTTCCGTACATTTTCATGAGGAGTCGATCTGTGATAACTAGATCATACCCCACTGGATCGGTGACATTCCATGACAAAAGATCAACGGCATTTCCAGCATCAAATTGTGGGGAATCCCCTGTGCGTAAAAGCGTTTCCAAACCATTCGCCGCGTATTTGTAGAGTTCAATACGCAATTGTGCGACATGTCCATTACCACCTGTCGTAGCGTGAATGTGTCTACCATAGGTTCCCGATGGAAGGAGCGTGACATTCGGTTCACCTGGCTCAGTGATGAACGAAGTCATGAGGACAAAGGAACTGATGGTGGTGAATGATTTTACAACCGTATTTTCAGCATGAGTCGAAGGTGCGCTCAACAGTTTATGATACGGAACCACATCTGATTGACCGGAATACTCAAAATAATATACTTTACCAGCGGTTGCACGAATAGTAACTTTACCGTTTTCATTGGTGATTTGGATACCGGAACCTTGAGTGAGATTTGCACGATCCAATCCACCAGACATCGTGTTGCCAATCAGGAGATCGCCGTTGGAATAGGAAGTCTGCCCCGTTCCCCCTAATGTCACTGGGACGGTCGTGAGGGAAACCACACCCGTAGTAGGATCATAGAGGATTGGGGTTGTATTGGAAATATTTGCTCTGATTTGTGCTGCCGTGTAGATCGCACTGTTCGCTTTATCGAAAGCTCCGTTACCGTGATCCCGCGAAAATTGATCGACAGCAGCACCTGCACCCGACGAAGCAATCGTGATCGAACCTTTATCATTCGTTATCAATATACCCGTTCCCTGAGTGAGGGTTGCCACATCGAATGCACCGGACACTGTGTTTCCGATAAGTGTCTGTCCGTTCGCAGTCGATGGGAGAGAGATAACACCTGTCGTTGAATTGTAGTTGATAGGTGCTGTATTGGAAATATTTGCTCTGATTTGTGCTGCCGTGTAGATCGCACTGTTCGCTTTATCGAAGGCTGCTTGTCCTGTGGAATTTGCTGTGTTCGCTAAGTTTCTAGCGTTTTTTATAGTTCTATACAGACCTACTTCAGTGGAGGACATAACTCTATTTGTTGCGCTACTGGCAACGGCTACAAAAATACCCAATTCTGGGGACCAAGCAATTCGTCTCCATCCTGCAACTTCTGGTTGTTGTCTGGTAGTCCATGTGATACCATTTACTGAGTGCATGATTTTTGGATTTGAACCACTGAAACCAATCGCCGCAAAGACTTTTAACTCAGGGGACCAGCTAATATCATTCCAATCACTGACTGGTGATGAACGCGAAGTCCACGTAATACCATCAGGGGAGGTCATAACTTGATTTGTTCCCGCAGATGCAACTGCCACAAAGAGTCCTAGTTCGTCCCCCCACTCAACAGAGAACCATGAACTGGCTTCAGAGGCGGCTCTAGCAGTCCACGTAATACCATCAGGAGAGGTCTGAACCCTATTAGTTCCATCTGCTGACACAGATACAAAAATTCCCAGTTCTGGAGACCAAACTGACGAGCGCCATTGATTTGGTTCAGCCGGAGTCCTATTTGTCCAGTTAATACCATCAGGAGAAGTCATCATCGCTCCCGCAGACACAACTACAAAGAGTCCTAATTGCGGGGACCACTCAACATCAACCCATTGACTAGATTGTGATTGAGTTCTCAAAGTCCAAATGATACCATCACGGGAAGTCATAACCTCTCCACCAAGAGCAACGGCGCAAAAAGTTCCTATTTGCGGTGCCCAAGTAAGTGCGTACCAAAAGTTCCCCGCTGCTGCTGAACGCGAAGTCCAGGTAATACCATCAGGGGAGGTCATAACTTGATTTGTTCCCGCAGATGCAATTGCTGCAAAAATTCCCAGTTCTGGGGACCAAGCAACCGCAAACCAGTCGGAGGTTTCAGAACAGTTTTGCGAAGTCCAAGTCCCCACAGCTACAGAAGTGGCATTCAATGAAACTCGCAGATCAAAAACGTGATTAGCTGAAACAAATCCAGAAACAATGGCATTACCGGAAATTTGTATAGCGGTGTTCACTACAGAAGTGATGTGCCCGCTGGAATTCACTACAATTTTAGGTACGGTAGCCGCATCACCATACCCCGATGCCGTGGCTCCTGAAAGTTCATGGGAAATAATACCCGTAGACTGGCTGTAGTTGATCGGTGCTGTATTGCTGATATTCGCACGGATTTGTGCTGCGGTATAGATCGCACCATTTGCTTTAGCAAATGCAGCATCGGCATTAGTGGTTGCAATGTTCGCTTGAGTGTATGAGGAAGCCGCAACAGTATTTGCTGTTGTTGCTAGAGTAAATGCAATGTTCGCTTCATTGAACGCAGCGTGTGCTGTTGTATTTGCGGTATTAGAAACAGCAAATGCAGCATCGGCATTAGTGGTTGCAATGTTCGCTTGAGTGTATGAGGAAGCCGCAACAGTATTTGCTGTTGTTGCTAGAGTAAATGCAATGTTCGCTTCATTGAACGCAGCGTGTGCTGTGACATCTGCTGCGTTGGCTTTATCTCTAGCGAACTGATCTACAGCAGAACCTCCTGTGGCCACTACGGTAACGCTGCTGTTCACGTTATCTGTCGTGAGAAGAATACCCGTACCGGCAATGAATTTTACGGTATCGGAACTACTGTGGGCGATAACATTATTTTGCCCCGCGATATTGATGGTTCCGAAGGCATTTGATGTACTTCCAGCCCCAGGATGAAATTCAAATTTTCCGTTCGCAGAAATGTAGGTGAGGACATCACCATTTGCTAGCGGAATCGCATTTACGTCTACCAATTCGACAAGTTTTGACGCATGACCACTTGGGGCCGACACTACGCTAGTTTTAGCGGTCCCTTTAATTGTTACAAAAATATCTGCTGCATCCATTTTACCTTGTAACTCCTGGACTGACGACCACTATTCCCTCGATAATCCTTTGAGTAACCCCTCCACCTGTTGTGGTTATTAGATCATAGAAGTATCGTCCTTGTGTGAGATTTGCTGTGTTGGCTCGTGTCATAGAGAGAGTAATTTCCCCGTTTGCGGAATTGGTGATGGTTGTCGTGATCGTCTCTGAAACAGATGTATAATGCGATTTCCTCATTTGAGTATTCGCCGTGTATCCAGAGAGATTTTGTGCGGTACCATCGGATTTTCTGATCGTGATGAGTCGAGAGAATGTGGAGTATTGTTCTATTTCGATTGGGACATATCCTGCCATGTTTGACCTCGTTGGTTATTCTCTCTATTTATGTGTTCTTCCTGTTAGAAGGTAAAAGAACTGACGTAAACGAACTGGTCTCCCCCAGCAACGGCATAGACGTTTAGATAATTCCACCCATCAACACTAATGATGTTGCTATAACCCAGCTTTTGGTCCGTGGCTGTATAAGTCAAGAGTCCTCTCGTCGAAACGTCTGTTGTGGAGAACGGTTGTATGTCAAAAGCCGTGCTGTATCCCATTCCGATTGCACTAAATGCGTGTTGTGGGAGACACCTTAAACGCACTGAAAGGGGGATTGGTGGACACCCCTCTATTAGGTCAAACGGCATAATTCCGGCTGGTGCGGCTCCTTGTTGATACACTAACCAATCATTCTCATGTCCCATAGAGAGTGTTCTATTATGTTGCTGATACTCCTTAAAATTACTTGAGGAATTGTTTCTAACATAGCTTATTAGGGAATACTGATTATAACCACTGGGTAAGGACAGAGAAGTTCGGTTCTGCTCTGCATTGATACTAAAATAGAGATCGGAGGGACCAGCCAATCCAATAGTATTTGCAGCAGTCATCCACTGAGATGTGTAAACATTCCATATGCGGCAATCTCCGTACCCAGAACCTAAAGTGAGATTTCCGCTTGTATATCCCACATTCGCCATCCATATTTGTTGTCCTGGGTCGAGCGGAGCCGTGTTACCCCGAATAGCCACCGTATTCGCATCTGTCGTAGTTGCTCTGTACGGCCAATCCCCCTCTGCAACGAGATGATAACGGTTACCTGTTGTAAGGTTGGTTGTAGTATCAAAGACAAAGCGAACAATCCCCGCGGTCGGTAACGTTTTCGAGGCTACTAGAACGGACGTACATAGAGGACTTCCGGTAGCATTTCCAACTCCATCATCATTTTGGAGGGAAACCCACATGTCGCCCACTGGGTTTCCCTGTCGTTCGAGGTATAAATCTACTGTTGCGAGCGAGCCCGTGTGAGTAGCAACGAAACTTTGTGATACTTTCTCAATGTAACGGTCCTCTTGGGCAGAGAGACCAGCATTACCCGCTCTTAGCATTGTTATGTGTGTTAGTGTTGCGAGCCAGTGTGCATCCAGGTCACGAGATATCATACGATGCAGCAATAAAGCTTTCGCACCCGAAGTACTGTTGCGAATAGCATACACCTCGTACCAAGCACTGGAAGACTCCACGCTGTTGCTATCAAGACCTCCCGCACCAGTAATCGTGATATCTGCAACAACGTTATCCCACCCCGTCACATATGCACCATCATTCATAAAGATTCCATCTGCATGTATGAGGAGAACTTGAAAAAGTTTCTTGGATGGGTGGTGGTGAGTGCCCATTCGCACACCCCTCCCCGATTGACTCCCCCCCGCTGACAGCCAGGATTGTTTAACAGATGAAGATGAGAACACGGAGAGGACCTGTCCATCACTTCCCACCCCAAGTCTATGTGCTGTGTTGGGTGCAAACCCCACCAATAAATCTCCCGCTGTAGTAAATATATTGGAGGTGTTATCTGCACCACTGCCACTTGAGAGGGCCGCAGTTGCGTTGTCCACATAGAATTTTGACGCTATTCCCATATTTGAAGTGGGGCTTCCAGTGACATATCCAAAGGTGATCGTCGCATTCGTGATGTTGGCTGTGTTTAACGTGGCTTGCGATATGTCGGCAACATTGATAAATGCGTTTCCGATGTTCGCAGTCTCAAAAAATCCATTCTCAAACACCCCCCTCGTAACATTCAGTGTCGGAAATTCATAGATGATGTCAAACGCTTTGTTTGCGGTGTTATATCGCAGCACCCCACCGTAGTTCACATTATTGGCGACAAGTGCTACATCATAAGACACTTCTCCTGGTGGTACCGATTTCGGTACAATTGGAGGTGGTGGAGTTGGGTTTGGGTTCCAGATAAAAGCCATTCAGTTCCTCTATAACTAAAAAATCACCAGAGTAACATATAATCGACTATCAACATTCGATTGTCGAGTGAGAACTACTGCATCATCAACAGCAATCATATCATGCGGCTCTGTTGAAATCCCGTATCCTACGTCACCGAATGAGCCACTTCTTAAGTTAGCTACTGAAGCCCCCTGAGAGAACCCATTAGAATTAGAAATGTCCGTGCAGCCCACTCCCCCAACTCCCACTAAACGAACTTGACTACCAGAAGTATTGTAAGAGACGAATTGCACAGAACAATGCTTCACTGGTGGGATAAATGGACCAAGGTCCACTGCTTCAATGAGTCCTGTAATTGTTGTAAAAGCTCTCCAATCACCCGACGTTGCCATGACCATACTGTGGGTTTTCTGTGTATATTGCTTGAAACGTCCAGCACTATCATTGTAAACATAACTAATAAGACAACGCTCATCGTACCCAGTTGGTAATGTCGGAAGCGTAATTGGCGTAGACCGCACAAAGGTCTTGAACCATAAGTCTGAGGCCCCCCCAAGACCCGCAGAGTTGAACCATGAGACACGGAATTCGCTTGCTGAGCCACTTGCATATCCATTAGCCGTCAATCCCCAAATCGTTGTATAGTTCGCATCACTCGTCGTGTAATCTCCTTGATAGACAACATGATACGTTGTGCTCAACGAAACGCTGGTATTGGTATCAAAAAGAAATCGCATTCTCGCTTTGTCGGTTGGTAACCGAGCCACGTCCATGATACGACTGGTTGCTAATGCGGTTCCACTAGGAAATCCCCCACTATCAGCTTCCAATGTCACCCAAATCAATCCAGTTGGTGTTCCCGTTTTCGAGATTTCTAATTCTACACTTGTCAACGGACCAGCTAAAGAGGGAACGAAACTCTGTGCAACCTTTGTTGCAGTTCCTCCAGTAATTCTTCGCAAAGTCACCCCAGTATCGCTCGTTGTGGTGAGTGACTGATCCTGAAGTAACTCTGTGGCTCTATGAAGTAGGAGTGCGGTGTTGCCCAGGACGCTATTACGGATAGCATGAACTTCATACCAGTGTGATGGACCTTCAACTCCCGTATCCAAGCCTCCCGCACCAGAAACCTCAATGTCGGCCGTCTTATTGATCCACGCAGTCGTCCTGAACCCATCATTCATAACAATTTCACTCGCAAATCTAAGCAGGACCACATGGTCATTGCTTGCCGTGTCGTAGTGTGTCTGGATAAATAAATTATGAAAGTCTTCCGAACCTGCAACATCGATCCATCGCAATCCAGTGGCAGCCGTGCTATCCGAGATAAGAATTTGTCCATCAGTTCCCACAGGCAATCTAGTTGCTGTGTGAAGACCAGTTCCGACAAGTAAATCCCCCTTCGCATCGATAATATTTTGTAGGTCGCTTCCTCCCGAAGGGACATTAGCAACACGACTATCGGCATAATGTTTTGAAGCAATTCCGAGGTTTGAGGTAGGATCGGACCCTACGTATCCATACATGATATTCGCATTGAGGATATTTGCCGTTTTGATGTTTGCGACATTGATGGTTGCCCTTCCGATAGTTGCAGTAGTGTTCACTGTGATATAATCAAAAAACGCATCGGAGAAATGAGCAACGGCAATGTTGGCCGTGGGGATTTGGCACAATTCGTCAAACCCTATGTTGGACGTGTTATATGTAACTGTACAACTGGGTTCCACGCTGTTAGCGATAACGCGAACCTCATAGGAAAGCTCCCCTGGCGGTACTGCCTGGGGCATTTCTCTTGGAGGGGAAGTTGGTTTATCGTTCCAAATAAAAGCCATGTTAGAATTCTATCGCTGCGATTTCTTGTTGTCCGAATGTTGGTCCACCTGAATGCGTCATGTGTGCGTTGAATTCAACCATGAATGGTCCATAAACAGGAAACCCTGTTGCGGCGTTTGTGAGTGATAGTGTATTATGTTGCTCAGAAAAAATTTGTACTGGAAGATTTGTCGCCGTCAATGAACCCACGGCTAACTGTGCGGAAGTAGATAATCCAGAATACCTATACAACCACACAAAACAAGGAACGGGAGGGACAAAAACACCCATGTGTCTGACATCGGGAAATGCTATAGTTTTACTATTATTTGCGGTCGATAAATCATTTCCCGATGCTGCTATCTGACCCCCGTTGTTATCATAGCACCACGTATAGTGCTGTGCCATCGACATTTTATATCCGCGCTGGTGATACTCACGAAGGAATGATAGTTTTGTTGTTGAGCAATAACTTATCAGAGCCCGTTGGTCATACCCAGAAGGCATTACCACGGCACTGTCATTCGCTTCTACAAAAGTTCTTAGATACAAATTCGATGGACCTGTCAGAGCTTGTTGAGCATCACTGACCTGGGTGCTGTTTGCCAGTGCCCAGCCGTTCGTCGTGACGTTAAAAAATTTTGAAGGTCCATCGACATAAGGGGAACCACTCGCCGCTGTATCTCCAATCGCCGAGACATAATCTTGACGGGGGTAGGTGGAGATTGCATAATCACCTTCCAACACAGCCCAATACACTGTTCCGTTGACGACATTTGAGGACACGTCGAAAGGAAATCGAATTCTCGGTAAATCACCATTTGCTGCTCCAATCCAACCAGCACTGAATTTACGACTGGTGCATAAAATTGTCCCGCTCACATTATTATTGGCGGCATTAGTCTGAATGGTAACCCACACATTTCCAACAGGACTCCCAGTGCGAGATAACTGAAGGTCAACCCCAACAATGGGTCCGTTCGAGTGAGCACTAAACCTCGCAGCAATTGATGTACAATTCGATCCACCGGGATTATTGGCGCGAAGGAAACGCTGAGTAGTGCTGGACACGGGAGAGTAATGTGTATCGACTTGAGTATCTTTAGTACGATGAAGTAGGAGTCCCTGGGCTCCGTTAGAACTATTGCGAATTGCATAAAGTTCATAAGCAGAATTTGGTTGAACAACACCGGTGTCCAAATAACCGACCCCCGAAATTGACACATTCGATGTGATTTTTGCTGTTAATCCATTCCAACCTGTTGCAACGCGCTCTCCATCGTCCATAACAATTTCATCCACGGTGGCCAGTACAATAGTCGTGTTCATCAGATTCCCCGACCAGTGAGTGCCGAGCGTTAATCCCCTATGGGAAGACGAAGACCCGATTGGTCCAACCCAATGAATGCCTGTATTACCTGACGTTGAACCTGCCATGAGTACTTGTTTTTCCGAACCAATGGGTAGCCGTTCCGCAGTATTATCAGATACCCCCACAAGCAAATCACCGGAAGCTATGATAAGGAGTTGAAGATTTCCCCCCGTTGGTGAGGAATTCGCTATCAGGGAATCGACATATCCTTTCGTGGCAATTTGAAGGTTCGCTGTTGGATTGACACCCATCCTTCCGTTAGCAATAGTCGCATTGACTATGTTTGCGGTATTGATCGTCGATGCTCCGATGTTTGCTGTGTTGATCGTGGCTTTGAAAAATACAGTAACATTATCTGCTTCGAGGTGGGTCACATGCAGGTCTTTGACATTTAGCGAGGGAAGAACACAGATGACATCATAACCGATGTTGTGTGTGTTGTAAGATACGGTGCAGAGGAGGGGACTGACGTTGACTGTGTTAGCTACAACATTGACCTCAGTCGAGACCTCTATGGGTCCAATGACGACTGGTGGTGCGATAATAGGAAGATTTGGATTATTTGTCCATACAAAGGCCATAGTGAAGAGTATTTATGAGTCACTTTAGAAGGTGATGTTCACAGGATATGCCTTGCAGGGTGTAGTGGGCACTCGCATATTGATCCCCTGATGTTCCACCCACATAGGAGCCCAAGTCGTAGGAGTTGTTCCCCCTGCTGTTGCACCACCAAAGTTACCCCCACCCCCTATCCCTTCCGCGATTGCGTTGATTAAATCTATAGCATGGAATCGGCCCGCAGCCATCGAATTGATACCCGTTGAGAGGAACATGAAAGATACCAAACACTGAACTGGAGGAACCACAAAGTTGAGGTCCGCAACCTCTTTATCTGTTGCAAGAGCCGCATAACCCGCCCATTGATACGTAAGTGGGCAAGTGATTGTTCTGTCCCGTTGGGAGAATTCTTTAAGTTTTCCGAACGCATCAGTTGATACATAACTCACCAAACACTTCTGGTCATACCCAGCGGGGAAGGTCAGCGAAGTACTGTTGGCTTCCACATATTCTCTGAAAATCAGTGTTCCCACTCCAGGAGACAGATCGACCCACGCTGCTCCTGTGTTGCCCTTGGCAACTCCGTTGAAGTAGGATACGGCGGACCCTTCCAAGGTGATAAAGTTGGTGTCACTGGCTGTGAAGTCAGTCTGAGCCACACCAAAATAGGATGTGCCTGCAACTACGTTCGATGTTGAATCAAATACAAATCGAATTGGATAGTGAGTACTAGCGGCCATTCTACTGACATCATATTTACGACTAATTGATAGAGCGGAAGCTCCTGGGCTCCCAGCCGTGTTACTATGCAATTGAATCCACACGTTTCCGACTGGTGATCCTGTTTTGAATGCTCGAATTTCAATGCCCGTCACCGGTCCCGATACATTTGCCACAAAACTTTGCGCCACACGAACGTTGGGTGATGTAGCTTTGTTGACGGCTACCGTGATGTTATGTGCGAATTGTGCAACTCCCGCAGTATTTTGATCTACGTATCGATCCAACGCTCGGTGAATAATGAATCCCTTCGTACCATCAACTCGCTTACGAATTGCATACATTTCATACCATGTGTTTGCTATCATGGAACCTGTGTCTAATCCACCGATATTTCCGCTCGCATTAGCAGTGTTGATAATCAAGCTCTTGTCCGTCCATCCTGTGACCACTTCTCCATCATCCATGACAATTTCATCAACATGTTCGAGAATGATATTGTTTGCATTGGATTTAGAAAAATCGTTGACTGCTGTTTGTAATGACAGACCACGGAACGTTTGTGATGGACCACGGGTCGCCCATCGCATTCCTGTTGTGGTTTGTGTATCAATGACAAGGGATTGACCATTCGAACCAGCAGCAAGAGCAAGGAACGTATTAGCCCCAGTCCCTCCTATAAGGTCACCCTTCGCTCCAAACGTGATCTTACTTACAAGATTTCCACCGGCTCCTGTATCGACATAGTTCTTTGTCGAAATACCAAGATTCACCGTTGGGTTCGCTGACATTGTACCTGTTGTGAGATTCGCCGATGACGCATTCAATGTCGCAAAAAAACTATTTGATACATTCAGGGACGATGTATTCTGAGATACGATATTCGCTGAGGTGAGGTTCGCAAATGAGGCATTGAGGACCGGTGTTGTAATTTGCGTTAGATTTGCTGAAGATGTGTTCAGTGTACCTACAGTTAGTGTTGTGATGTTAGATACTGAAACATTCGAGGTGGCTACGGTTTCTCCCGTGATATTGGCAGTAGTTATTGTGGCGAGTGTAGCGATAATGGCCGTGTGCTGCGAAGTCCCACTAACTGAAAGTGTAGTCACGTTCGCAAATGACGCATTCAAGACTGGAACAGTCATTTGAGTTACAGAGAGAGTCGTGATACTGATAGTAGAGATGTTCGCAGACTCAATGTTTGCAGAGAACACATTCATACGGTCGCTGACCTGCAAGAGTCCTGAGACATTCGCGTTCGCTGTGTGATACTCAGTGCCCCACAGCGTTGTCACGAATTCATTGACCGCATTGATCGTCGTGATATTCGCAGACGAAGTATTGATGCTCGCAATGTTCCCCGATACGATGTTCGCAAATCCCGAATTGATGAACTGAATGTTTGCGGTTTTAATAAGTGCCGTGTTGCCGACATTGATTCCAACACCTGGGTTCGTGTACGTCCATGCGGAATTGGACGTGACTTGAGGTCCATCCGTGAGGTTGTTCGCCACAGCAATCATCGCCGCAACGGCGGTAATAAGCTGTCCGAAAGTGTTCGCTGTTGTAATTTGTCCGATAGACATTAGCTCTTACTCCTCATACCTACAAGTTCACGGATAGTTTGTTTCAGTGAGGACAACTCCCCCTCAATCATTTGGAGTCGTTTCTTTGTTTCTTGAGACTCATGACGCTGTTCGAGTACCTTGCGGCGCTGTTCTTTATAGCGTCCAAGCCCTATGGCATCCGTGCTGATGATAGCCTTCGAATTCATATCACGCACTAAATCGCTGTTATTCTCTATCTGGACAGTATTTATCATATCATTCCTATGAAAGAGATGGAAGCGCCACAACTCGGAAATCTCTGATTCGGGGCGCCTTAGTCGTATCCGTCGATGTCATGACGATCTTCACGGCAAAGTATTTGAAACTCACAAACGAGCCATACTGGACCCGATTGTCCGAGACATTTCCCGTACCTGGGGCATACACAAAGTCCTTCTCGTCGTCCTGGTTCAGGGACAAGTTATTAGCGCCCTGAATAATCGTCATGAGTTGGTAGCCCTTGTTATCGAACACATCAGCATCATCCGAGGAAAGAATCTTATAGTAGACATAGATATTCGCGGTAGAGGGTTTGTACGCTGCGAAGAATACACGGAAATCTCCTGCATCCAATCCATCAGCCAATGTGACTTTGCGTGTGATATAACGGGCAAACGCGGGTCCACCCGAAGAACGATCCTCTCCAATGCACTGAATATTTGCGGTGATGCTGCTGTTTCCCGAAATCGTGATCGTTGGTGAGGACGTGTATCCGCTTCCATTGGAATCTACAACGACATTGGCGAGAACATGGTTGTTGCTGTCGATTTGGGTATTCGCAATATAGGCATTCGCTCCACTTCCTCCCCCACCTGAGATAGTGACAGAGAGACCCGCGGCACTAAACCAATTGTTGCTGGAACTAATAACGACAACTGAACTATTGCTCAATTCGAGGTTGTTCACAAGATTTTCGATGCCCAACAATGAGAGACGGTCCATATCAACCACCGGAGACACATCAACGCTCGCGGAGGAGAGTAGGAGTCGTAGCTTAAACGAGGAAGTGGAACTGGATGCAACACGACGACCCAACGTATCATCGAAGTAAATGTTTTCATCTAATGGGATTATCTTATTACCTTCTTTCACCCCCGCGGCAGTTGTCGTTGCAAACATCGCATCGATGCTTGTATTTGGTAGTACAAGGTTTCCCGATGAAACATAGAACGTGTCCAAAGGCACATTGGCGGTTATTGCATTCGCGGCATCTAATTGGAATTCAACATTCGATTGTACGGTCTTGTCGAATTGTGCATAAAGCAAACGGAACGTCAAATCCTCTTCTTGGATTGGATTCCATGTTGTCGAGTTCTGAGACTTGAACAACACCCCAAGATATGGTTGTGAGGAAATCAAGCGTTCAGTTCCCAGAATCTTATCTCCCATACGTGATACGTACACGGCATATTTCACGGAGTTAGCCATAAGCACGATACAGTATTCTGCCCCCTGCTGGAGGAACACTGGTCCGCTAAAATTAGCTTGTGTGTACATTGTGGCATCGTCGAGGGGGTTGCCTCCAGCGAGATATTTCGCAGCCAAGGTTTCTTCAGAACAGGTAACAATATCGCCTGCGTTCAATACCAAATCGGAGCCTGGTATAACAGCGGAGGAGTGCGGGAATCCATTGACTACAGGACGAAGTTGTAGTTGCAGTGGAATGTTGGGATCGGTCGTCTTAATGAGCAGGCGAACACCAGTAATCTGAACTCCCGATGGGTGGAATGTCTGATCGACTAAGAATGTCTGGGCAAGGGGGTCCCAGTATCCTACTTGGATTCTTCCGATAGCAACATCTGTGATCTTATTCGTCAGGGTGGTCTTGGCTTCACTCAAGACAGTGCGTTGTACACTAGGTACGCGAGTGGAAATAATCGTGTTCTCAAGGGTCTGTAAGAGACCTGATGCTTGATAATTCACCGATCCATTTGTACCCGACCCCTCAAGTGAACCCGAAAAGGAATCGACGAAGGTAAACTGTCGATCTCCAGTTCGGAATCTGATCGCATCAGTAGAAGGAATGACAAAGATACCTCCAAATTCACCACGATAATCCGATTGGAATTGACCAATTGAGTACGAAGAATTCACTCCAAGTGCTGTGGTCAACGTAGGACTGAACGACACATTACGTGTATTCGCATTGTAGGCTGTGATGACGGAAGATTGCCCAAGTCCAACTCCAGATGTAAAGTAAATCGACTTGCCAACTAGGAAAGTATTGGAGAACGCGACATTGGAATTAGCCACATCATGAGCTAAGAGGATGCTACTGACGTTACCATTCTGTGCAAATCCCGTATTGTGGTAGTATCCAGAGATACGTGAGTTTGCTCCACTCGTTTCCCCAATCAAGAAGGTTGAGTTGGTTGAGTGCATGAAGTACGCATTCGCCACGTTATCATCATCTCCACCTGTGACACTTACGAGGCTGACGTTGGTGTACGTGGGTTCCCTACGACTGAGGACCACGGTCCCAAAGGCGGAATTTGCTCCTCTCGCTGGGTCCCAAACGCGCACACTTTCGGCATCCTGGTAGTTGTCCCTGTAAACAGCACTCGTGTCATAAACTTTAACGACATTTAGACGGTTGCAGTAATTTGTCACCGCAGTTTCATCGAAAAAGGCATAAAGATTCGTATTTGGTGCGAACATTTTTCCGACAAACAATACACCGCGTGAGCGGATATAAGGTATGACTGTGACATCCTTGACTTTGTTACCAATAGATTCCGTGACAACCTCGGACCCAAATTGATTCTTCGTTCCAGATCGTGATTGAGTCTGTGTAATTTCCGTCGTGCTGCGCTTGATGACGTTACCAAAAACAGGAATATAGTGTCCTACAGGTCCCAACCAACCTCTCCATCCTGGGACAAGAACTTTATCAGGCTGTTGCTTCTCTCCATAGAAGGACGTTTTCCAATCATTCCAGGTTGTTCCGAACGTTGTTTCTCCAAACTTCTGCTGAGCGGCGGTCTTGTTGACAGTGAATGCAAGTGCCTCCCACGCATCCTTGTCCCCCTCAAGATTAACATTGACATCAGGGGCTTGATTTCTGTCAACCCAGTTATCGGAAGTTGGGTCAAGTTTGATTTGTCCGATAAATGAGACTGTGTTGAATGGGTTTACATTTATAGACTTTGATGCAATCGACTGGTCGAGGAACGTCGTTACCGTGTAAGGAAGCGTCAAGAAAGCACCAATGCGTGCATAGTTTGAGGAATTCGTTGCGCTCAACTTTAAGTGGAGACTGCGAGGAATGAAAGCTGGGCGCAATTCCTGATTCTGCGGGTCCATAGAACAGAGATAGTCAACGTTCAAGACATCCCCGATCTTGTGTCCGGTAAATGGATCAACGAGGATACCATTCTTGAAACGGTTCGCACCCGTATCATCAGTGATTTCTTGATTCTTAGCGGTTTGTTCGAGCAAGTTCAAAGATGTGTAGTATTCCAAGCTTGAGATACGCTTTTCAAGCGAACCAATATCACGCATCGTGTAGCGTCTATTGTCCACGTAGCGTTGACGAATTTCATTTGTAGTGTTCGTGAAGGGTGGAAGTACCAAGGTATACAAAGTCATGGAATTATCTTTGTCGGATGGGCTGACAGGGAACAATGACGGCACACCAGACAAGACTTCGAATTTACGATCCTTCGTGAGTGTGATCTTATCGATACGTGCGAGATAGTAGGAGAAGTCTGTCTCGAAAGTGAGCCCAGAAATACCAAACACCTCTTCATCGAAGATATTATTATAGTCGGCATCTTGTCTGCGCGGTCTGAAGTCGATGCAATCACGTAGATTAAATACCTGTCCTGTGGACGCGGAAGTGTAGGAGGGGATATTACCATACGCGATATTGGCCGACGCATAAGAATCCACTGTCAAATATCCCAATCCCGAATGCGTCAGGAAGTCAACGTAGATGACCACATTTCCACTTGGACCCTGTGATTGTGGTTTCAGTGTGATTGAAGCGTGATCGTAGGAGTTGTCCCGCTGCCCACTATCCAATGTATAACGACTGGTGATATCCGCAGCAATGGCTACATTGCCATCTTCAATAAGATTGGAGCCAACGTCGATAACCTTGCGAAGTGCAGTCACATCGGAAGTGAATAAGGACTGAGATTTGCTTGGGTCTTTAAGATTAAGCCATGCAGCAGAATTCGCGTAGATCGTGATTTGTGCACCGAGAGTTCCCGACCCCTGTGAATACCACTGCACCAATCCCGTTGCATCGGAAATGCGCGTTCCACCAGAATTCAATCCACTTGCAGTATTTGCGATTCTAGCAGTCTTACTCTTGAGTAAGCTTCCAAGTGCATGAGAATAGGGTAACTTAACTTTTACGTAGACATCAGCGGAAGAGGCGCTGTTCATATTAGGTACAGTGATAACCCATGTGGATGTATTGCTCACGGTACTGACTACAACGGTGTTGCCTTGTGGATTTCCTGTTGAGAAATTGATGACTTGATTGTTTGCGATTGGTGTACCTGTGTTGTTTTTCACCACAACGAGAATGTTATCGATGGCATCAGAACCAGATAGCGACCCATTAACCGCTGAGGTGATTCCAGCCGCGCTGGTTATCGTTGTGACATTTGCGGTAAAGGACTGTCCAGCGTAGCTCTTACGTCCAAAGTATTCCGTGTTTGTCAGCGGTGATCCACCAACTACTGATTGATCTGCAATTGTAGGATATGGCAATTCCATGATGAGACGATTAAATCCAGTATCACTAAGAAAGGTTCCCTCATAGGGGTCTGAGAGAATACCGTTTATATACAGCGCATTTTTACTGGATGAATTTACATCCATTGTCGTTGAGAAAAGATGTTGATTGACTGACGTGTTCGCGTAGACAAGGGACTCTGCATCTTTGAATTCATAGTCAAGACGATATTTAGTCTCAGTTGTAGGAGTACCGAACGCAAAAGTTTCCGTACCCTGCAAATACGCTTTATTATTCGACTCGTAACGTCCAATCGTGTGTGTTTCGTTGACTGCAATTCCAGCATGAGTCGTGATCGTGAACTTCACCCCAACATACGCATTAGCAATTGATGAGAAGTTCGTGGCGAGGAACATCGTGTTCGCAGAACCGGTGTTCCCGCAGTTACATGTTTGGCTCTCCCCCACATTGGCATCGAACGCATACGCTCTCCATACTGCTGTGCTGATGGAAGTGCCATTTGCACCACTCTGATAATCAAGCGCACGAATACGGAGAGTACCAATCGTCGTGTTTGCAGCAACGGCTGCGTTTGAGACTGCAATATTTGCTGTGCTGACGCAATGTAGAACGCATGGTTGCAGGGTCTTAAAAGGAATTGGTCCCACCATTTCTGTGACTTCGAGCCAGTTCTGATAGTCAATTGTGCTATTGTAGTTTGTGACATTCGCTGCGGTGCGAGCCCGCTCCGCCTTGATTGTCGTAGGTCCGATAGTTTCATACTCGTATCCCTGAACATACGCCTTACCAGCTTCAATGATAATATTGTAGGCATTCGCATACGTGGCGTGAGGAATTGTCGCAATCTTGAATGGACGAACAGTGAAAGAGCCCGACTGATCGTTCGTGCGACGTGCCAAAGTCTCTTCTAGGGCAGAGTATACAGGATACACGACTTTTTTCGTGAGTGTACCGTTCGTAACACGTATGAGTTCAATGAACTTTGTATCATCTTCAGAAGTCAAGGAACGCTTAACAAGTACAAGGGAAATCTTATAACGAGTAGCGCCTGGTGCTTGATAGTTGGTTGACTCTTGAGCGGGGTCCAACAGAGACGCATCCTGAGTCTCATCAACAATACTATCCTCTATTTGCAATCCTATACGATAGGTGGGGGTATTGTTAAACGCATTGAGCACCGTAGTTTGCGGAGAAACTTGGACGAAGAATCCGTCAACGTAAAATACTCCCTCATCTATACTGCAAATAGACGCATCTCCAACAACTGTGTTGCTTGTAACATCTGTGAATCCTGACAAACTTGACAGTAGTGTTGCGCTGTGTGTAGCATCTTCTGTCTGAAAAGGCTGTGACAGGGTATTGGAGAAGTGTTGTCCAGACGTATACTTGACAATCAAGACGGTGGGGGAAGTGATGGTCGCCGCAGCACCCGCTATGACATAAGCGCGAACGCCAGCAGGAGTCGTTTCGGTATCGATAAGGAAATGCCCGATGAAATTATTAACATCAACAGCCGAACCATTTGGCTCAGTCGCTTCGATACAGACGTACTTTGTCGCAGTGCTTTCCAGCATGGTTTGCCCGCCCGTGACAATCGAACCCTGCTGATAGATGCTGGTTCCAAATTTGGAAATTTGGTCTTGGAGAATTGTCTGTGCCTGTGTCAATTCACGAGACTGGACAGCTAAAGACGGACGAAAAAGAATCCTATGAAAATTCTTCTTCGGGTCGAAATCCTCGTAATATGGGTTCTGTGAAAAATCTATAGACATGAAATTGTTCCCGCCTTTGTTCTATTTATGTACATTATTCAGAAATTGAGTATGATGTTGATAATTTCGGACTGCCCCGGTGCTCTAGAGACGGCAGCACGGTTGTCTGTGTAGACCAAATCTCCCGATTCTTCAGCTAGTCCTGGGTTTGTGAATGCAATCACTGTACGGACTGTTCCTGAAGTATTCCCCGTGAGCACGGACCCAGCAATCGGGTATCCTTGCACATTTGCGGTTTCCACTGCATTAGAGAAGATATCCGAGACATTTGCAGAAAACGTCGCGTTTGCGACCGTCGTTCCCTGGTAGACAAGCTCATCTTTCGTGTATCCAGGACCAGAAGTCAAAAGCAATTGCATAACCATCGTAACTGCAACATTTGCATTAGCCGACGTAACCGCAGTGTTCTCACCATATTTATGTGGACGCAGAAGCACACCAACTTGTCGGAAGTCGTTATTAGAAGTAATCGTCGCACCCTCTGTCGTATCAGGAAACCCTATCTGCACTGACAGCATAATGCTGTTCGATCCCAATTCTCTAGCAGGATTGAATCCATGACCCCCAAACGGAGACAGAATTGCACGAACAGCCGCATTCGCTCCGACACCCGCTACAGAGACTTTCACGTTTTGTCGAGCATATCCCGACCCATGAGAGGATAGAGCAACGGAAACTAGGTTCCCAGTCGTTACAGTTGGTGTCCCATTCGCTCCAGTCCCCGAACCAGTGATAACCACCGTGGTATTGACTTGATAGTATCCTGACCCATTTGCGCTCACCTGGAGTCTAGATAGAGCCCCGCTCACGATGTTGTTGGCGAACCCGAAGTATGCAGCCGACTGGGTGATTGGAACGGGAATCCACGCTGAAGTCAGGAACTTGCTCGTTGCTGGAACCTTGAACATATATTTCCACAAATAACCATCACCGGGACTGATGAATCCATTCGCGCTAGTGTAGTTCCCGGCAGGTTCAATTGTCGAGGGGGAATTGTTGCCGTTGTTGAGGCATTTATAGACACTACCGGTGGATGTGTACGCATACATCGCATTGGATGACGTAAATAATGTATTGCTCTGATCGTCGTATTGGGTGTATCGGATATTCGCTGTCCAGTTGACACGGGGAAGCACGAGGGCAACATCGTTACCCGTGATTCGCTTCCCACCGAGGAAATTATTGAAAGTGTCGAAAAGAGTGTTTTCGGTATCGTAGATCGCGGGGGGAACGTCATTGGCAGTCGGCCATGCGACACTGCGACCAAGCATCACGTAACCTACTAGGGCGTCAGGAGATGAAGTAGAAAGACTATTGAAGAAATTGTAGGCACCTTCATACCCAAGACGCCTAGAAATCGAATTTGGCATAGCAGTTCCTTATAGTGTTCTATTTATACGCTCTGTACGGAAATGGAGTTTTGTGTGACAATATCGCTAATCACGTATTCTCCCCAAAGCTTCATGCCCGCTGGGTGCGTCAAGTCTTTGAGGATTCCGCTATACTTTGCTAATTCTGTTTCCGCTCTTACGACATAGGAATATGTCGTGTAATAACCATCATTCTCAAGCTTTCGATCTGAACTCAAGAATCCTTCTGTCGTGGTGAAACGTCCTGGTGCTATAAAGAGATTGCTCAACATGACGGCGATAGCATTGGCTTTGCCATTTCCACTACCCGTCAAGTCAATGACAGGGGGTGACTGATATCCATAGCCGTGATTTGTGATACGAATAGTTTTGATTTTTCCAATTGGTTCCTGAGTCTGCGGTTCCAAAAGGAAGGAAGCTCCTCCAGACAATACAAGATCAACCGCGACATCTGCCCCTATTGCTGTAATTTCATTTGAAGAGACGCGCACTGTGGGTAATGCCTCCTGTCGATAGTTCATACCTCCCACAAAATAACGTCCATAGATTCCAAGTCGTCGGCTAGTTGAATTGCGAGTGAACGCGGTATTGACAGTTAAATGTGTTGCGTTGATAATTGTGGATACATAGCTCGATTCACTGTTGATTTCAATGTGATCGTTTGCTACCAATTCAGTTGTAAAGAATGTTCCTGTTCCCACCACTTGCACGTTGGACACTGCTGTATTAACCGTGACATTTCCCGTAAGTCGTGATGGACGGAAGTTCACAGTCTTAATGCCTGTGTTCGCTACATGGAGACTGGTGACTTCTGCGGCCGCTCCTATGCCTAGCCCGACCCCTGGAATGTTCTCAAAGGAGACTTCATCGCCCACTTGATAGTTCGATCCTCCATTACGCACGTTCATCTTACCGAGAATCCCGAAATACGCAAGCGAGACATTTGCTGTTGCCGTATCACCGTTCGCCGTGATCCCTGTCACATGGACAATGGGAGGATCAATTGCGAGTGTTGGTGCTGGATTGAATACTTGCGTGCTGCTAGTGATCGTCAAGGATGACACAGGCCCCAATCGTTCAATCGGGTGTTCTCCAAACAAGAAATCCGTAAATGCAATACTCATTAAGCTATTGACATTCTCACTGACTGATGAAGTGAAGTAGTAGTCGCTATTAGACATGACCGTGTTAGCCCACAGCGTCAAAACATCTTGATTCATGGGATAGGAATTGGGGTGCACTGCTTCTGAAGTGTCCACAGAGAGGACAAACGCATTGAGTCCTGTGTTCGGAGTCGAAGTGATATAAGCGGACTGTCCCGGTTGATAGCCAGCACCACCAACGAGAACTGTGATATTGGAGATGAGTGCTGAAAAAATTGAGTCAACAGTCGCAGTGGCGGAGATTACCGGAAATCCACCACTAATGACAACAGTATCACCCACATTATATCGTGTTCCACCATCGACAATTACAATATCCCTGAGATAGGAGACCAACTGACCGTAGATATCGAGATGTTGGGCAGCATTCACATCATATGTCCAGCGTCCCCTCACCAGTTCAAACTGTGAAAAAATTCCAAGCGGTTTTGTGACCTCCAGGTCCAGTTGTGTGATTCCATCTTCTGTGACCTGCTGAAGAGTTTCAGAAATCGCGCTCGCTCCTGAAGTTTGACCAACAAACTTCGTCACGATTTCATTCGTTCCAAAGTGACTAATAAAATCAGTTCCCTGATAGACGGCTTTCACCTCGTAACCTACTGTTGGTGTAGACAGAAACGAGAACCAGGGTTCATTGGTACTGTGTGTATAGTGGGTGTTCAGTGTTTGTAAAACCCCATTAAGATAGAGGGACGGTGTCACAGTGCGAGAGGTATCCAGTGCGCGGAAGCGTTTAGTGATCCCATCGGCTACCTGAATCGTCCACATTGTTCCATCCAGACGTAGAGAGCGTGACTGTTTCCAGCCGCTTTCAGAGGAACGAAGAATGCTGTCCTTTGGAAAGAATATATCGATGTCTTGTTGAAAAAGTAGGCGGAACAGAAGCTTCACCGACTTATTCGTTCCCTTTGCACGATAGAATTCCTTCGCATGTTGAATAAAGAAGGTGGGATTCGTGAGATATTGAGGGGGGAAGAGCGGAAGAAATTGCTTCGTAAAGAAGGTGATAAAATCATCAAGTTGTGTGGTATCCAAATCCATATTACTGAGCATATTCTTGGAAATGTTCGTCGTATTACCTGGCTTATCCATCCAGGCAAAATAGGCTTCTACGAACAGAACAAAAGTTTCATATTCTGATCTTATGTATTCAGGTAATTGCTGGCGTACTATGAGAGATAATGTATTAGCCATAGTTCTTACCGCATAACAACAGTTATAGAAATCGAGGTAGGGTCATCCGTGTCAAGAAGGAGAAGTTGATTCTGTTGTGTTTCAACGATGGCGGATTCTGGTTCTGCACTCACCCGAATATCGTTGGTTTCCGAAAGAGCCTTAACCACAGTTAAATCCTTAATGACAATAATTCCGTTGAGGTAGTCAATTGTACCGATGGCTGAATTGATGTCCACTTTTTCTGAGTTGGTGTTAAAGTAATACAGACGCATCGTACCAAACTTCGCTTGTACGATTGCAGACGCGGCTCCCGCTTGTCCTCCCCCTCCACTCAGCGTGACAATTGCAGACGTATAACCCGTTCCGCGCTTGATTATCGTGATCGTATTGATCTTCCCGTTAACGATGGTGGAAGTGGCGGTTGCTCCCGACCCATCACCTGTGATGGTTACTGTTGGTGCTTCAACGTAATTATACCCCGGATTTGTGATTGAAATTGAGTCAACTCCAGTCGAGGAGTTAAATACTTCTTCCAAATACGCTGTGCGTAAGACGTTCCTAGTATCATACGCCGATAATGCGCTAGATTTGATCGCCTTCTGAATTGCGGCATGATGCAACTCAGTTGCAAAATTGATCGTATAGGTAGAACGAACATTCAGCGTAGGAATGAACCGTTTCTCTAATCGTACCGTTGTTCCAGACCCGATAATAGTTGAAGAGCCTAGAGAATCGTCAATCTGTCTACTGAGTTTCGAGTCCGAATAAATCGCCCCAAATTGATTAAACGTCTGAGTTGTGTATGTCACAATTGCTGTACGCACAACCGATGATATTGCAGCAGAGGTGAGTAGGGTAAATTTACTATCCACATCGACAATGGTTTCAAATTTCAAATATACATAGTCTGGATCAACGAGGACTGGAGTGATCCCCGCAACTCGAAGAGGACCCAATATCTCTATCTCGATACGATTCTTCTCCGCATCGTTGATGAACACCCCCTCTTTAGGAGCAATTGACACGAAAACTTTACCATAGACGGGGGGAATATTGTCCTCTCCACCCCACACGAAAATACTTGAAATGTCTGGATACGAAGACTTCAATAGGGATTCATAATCCTTCACAGACACGGCGCGTCCCTGCGAAGTGTAAGACTGGGGCGCTCTTTCACGAATCGAATCGTCGGTTTCGCGTTCTGCTCCTCCCGATGCTGAAGAGATGGGGGTGATAATGACGTTTGACCATCCCCCTATAGAACCCGTTGCAAACACGTTTGCTTTATTCGCAATCACCCCAACAGTCGTGATGTAGCTCGCAAGTACTATGTTTCCCGCACTCAATGCTTTTGAGATAGCACCATCACCAAACGTCAGTTGATACCTGTTGCTGGTTGAAGGACTCAAATAATACACCGCGGTATTTGCGGTTGAATCGGTGATATCCGTAGATAGCTGAAAGACTTCTGAGGCAGTATTGATACTGGAAGTTTGGACAATCACTAACAACGTACTGGTGTCAATATCGTCATTTGGAAGTTCAAAGTGCGAAGCGGGGTTACTGATTGGATCGAACGTGAATGTGGCTAACTGTGGAGTACCCCCTTTGATCTCAATACCTTTGAATGGAAATGCTCCATTATCCTTGAAAATAGTCATCGCCCCTTCATTGACAAACGTATAGTTGACCCCATCAACAGCCTCCGATTGGAATTCAGTGAAACGATCTAACGTAAGAATCGCCTGAGTATTCCCGCCCGGTGGTGTAACAAGCAGATCAACAATCGCAGTGGGTGCTCTACGAGAAACGGGAGTATAGTTCAGTGCTTTGGAATGAGACAAGAGCGAGTTGCGTACTTGGGCAGAGTCGATGAAAAGTTCGTTTGCCACCATGTTATCATAGAACCCGTTATAGTGTGTGTTGTAAGCGAGAAGTCCTATCAGCACAGATAAGGCAGAACCCTCGAAATTGTAATCGAGGAATGTCTTCTGGGAATTGAGGAATGTCTTCAGGTTTGTCTTAATAGTTTCAAAATCGAGGTCCGATATGAGGAGTTGTTCAGACATGTCATCTCAACCTTTCGAGTATAAAGCCTACAGATAAAGGATTAACGGACGAGTTGATAATCACTCGCAACATAACATTATATAAATTGTGGTCCTCATCAGGAGTCACTGACAATGACTGAATCGTGCACCGCGGTTCAAAATTTTCAATCGTCTCTTGAATAAAACGCGATAGGTCGCTCGCCGTAAATTCCGACACATTCTCAAATAAGAGTTTGCGAATGTTGCATCCAATTTCAGGATGGAAGGGAATTTCATAGTGATTGGTCCGCAACAAATTTCTGATCGCTGCAATAACCGAGTCCTCGTTCTTCGTCAGCAACAGGTCCTTGCGGACAGGGTGAATTAAAAAATCCAATGAAAAATCCTGATAAATTATTGGTGTAGCCATAGTTCTTCTATTTATGCACTCAGTTTAGCAAGAGGTTTCGAAAGGACATCAAGGACCCCACCTGGGTTCTTATTGGAAATTGTGTCGAGGAGAAAATGTCCGCATGGGTTCGCGTTGATAGCTTCCAGACCCATCGCAACCGCGGCTTGCTGAAGCTGATTCACACAACTCTCAAGAAATAGACTATCCTTACTCACGATGCCCTTAATGAGATTAGATACCCCAACAATCGTGTCCGTGATATCCGCGATTGTGGCAACACCCCTCTCTACCTGCGAGAGGATATTTTCTACAGTTGACGCATACCCCGTGAAAGATGATTCGGAGAACAGTCCGGTGGCCCCCCCAATAACGGGCAAACAACCCTTCCCCGCTTCCAACAGGGTCATCATATTCTGCATCTGCACACCGATTGACATGATTTGTTGCAGACCTGGTGCCTGGATTCCCTGACTCTTGAGAAGTCCTGAAAGTCGATCTGTGTGCATCATGAAGTTACCCATCGAAGTGCGTATATCCTGAAGAGGATCAGTAGACAAATACGCAAGTGCTTCAGCTTGAGAGATGGAAGGCGAAGAGAATGAACCAGTTGAAATATTAGTGAGCGTCGTTTCGAGACGGGTGACCCCATCTCCCACAAAGTTTACAGAGTTCACCATTGGATTTGAAAACAAGCTTCCTGGGTCAGTCGTGATCTTATCGATCAAAGATTTCGTAGTGTCGGAAATACCGGTAGGGGATATCGCCGGGATTGAAGGCAACCCAGGGAGTGCAGGAATGTGTCCAAAATCTAGGTTAAACATTGCTCACCCCTATACTCCTTATCCACAAAAGACAGTACTGGAACCCATCGCGCAAACAGAACCACATGCAATGGGGTCACCAATTCTCATGAGTGGTTGCCCCTCTACAAATACCGTCAGTGAGCCACCCGCTCCAGGACTTGGATGAACGCTGATGATGTTCGTGTGCGGAGCCCACAAATCTCCGATTCGCACACACGGTAATCCCTCCACCATTACCGTCAACGAGCCTGTGACCGCTGGACGTGGTGGAAAGAACGTGGGTCCTGCTGGATGCCCACTGCAAATGTCTATTCCCATACGAACAACCGGAAGAGCAACACCCATGTTAAACTCCCGTTACAGGTGTGGGTGTAGGGAGAATAGCTCCAGGGGGTCCATTCAAGTTTATTGGAAGTCCATTAAACGACATAACACCAGTTGAGGTGTGTGCTTCAGATATTCCCGCTTGTGAATTCACAGAACCCGTGGCATTAAGAATGATATCTTCTCCCGATTCAATGTTGACATTCCTACCCGCTTTGATATTTATGTTGCCCGCGGCAGTCAAATTCAAATCACCTCTGACGTAGATATTTTTATCGGAAAGCACGACTTCATACGCCGTAGACTTGATGTGAGTAACTTTTGTTCCGTCTGGATGCACTTCTTCGTATGTTCCCGAACGATGGTAGATGTGGATTCTCTCTGCACCTGGAGTATCATCAAACTCTAATACGTGACCCGATTCAGTTTCCATGACACGATTGTAGGGATAGACCGCATTATAGGGCGTCTCTGGCTCATTCCACACTCCCGGTCCCGCAGTTGGTACCGAAAGTTGAACATCCAATTTCTTCGTAGCGACAATCGTATCGTCGATCTTTTCATTGCGAGCGAGACGTGAAAATGTTGGCTCATTCAATCGTCTTGGATTGCGAGTTGCATTTGTGTCCGGTAGATGAGGCGAAGACTCCAATTCCCCCTCAGTTCGTGGATCGGAGAACCCAACCGATGCAGGGGGTCTTGATTTAGGAATACCTGGAAGGATACCCCAGATGATCGGGGAATGTTCCTCCATCCCATCCAGATAGAAACCCGCAACAAAATCCCCTTCCTTGATTTGAAGAGACGCATTATCATTGAGGGGAATCATCGGCATCGCCCACGGCAGGTCTTCAGTGGGAATAAGTGAACGGCTGTCTGAATGGGAGCCCAAGATACGTACTCTACAACGACCGACCTTTAGGGGGTCTTGACGATCCTCTACGACTCCGACCCACCATATGAAGTGACTTCCGAGGTTAGATTCCATGTTATAGTGTCCTTAATTTGTCCATACCAGGATTTCCCTCTAAGGGTTCAGGAAGAGGAGACAAGAGAGAATCCTTTGAGAGTTCAAGCACACACGCATATTTCACACGATCAATTTTATGACGGATGGCCGTAATCAGATAATTTCCTGAATATAAAACATCCATTGGCTTCTCTTCTCTTCTTCCTATTGATGCTGCTGGAAAATTCAGCGTCACCACTCCACCGACGCGCAGTGACATATTACCTGGCACGACCACTTTGATCTGAAATCCATGAATCGCTGCGAAATATGCGTTGCGCTGAAGCATCCAGGTTTCTACCTTTAAGTTATCTACAGAAATACGGAAGTAAGAATCGTGGTGATCCGTGGGTTCGGTGAGCGTTCGATCTTTGCTATTTTGCAGGAACGTATTTTTATTTAGATGTTTAGTATTATTGAAAAAATCTCGTCCGTTCTGCCTGTGAGTGTGAATTTCCTGGTCGAGAACATTTACTAACATGAGTTTACTCGAATACAATCCATCGGAAAATAACTTCAGCGTATCGGGGGTGTTCTCAAATTGATACTCTTCAGCCGATTCAAGTCGTTGCTGCATGTCCGTCTTATCGCTCTTTTCTTTGCTCTGTCCAGCAAGACCGAGGGGCATAAAGTTGACAATCTGAGTGGGGGTTTGTTGCGATAATGACTCAATGGAATTGAAGTGGAAACCTTCTCCATCCTCATAAAACAGGAAAGAACATCCAACTTCGTTCGCCGTTCTAGCCAAACGTGACAACCAATTGATTGCACGGAAGGGAGTCCAGAACGGAATCAGGAGGTCAAAATTTCCAACCGTCTGTGTAAGTTCTGTGCTGGGAAGTTTGTCTGTGTTGATTTTTAGATAGTTGAACGCGATATCCTTAATGATCTCCGAGACTGTCATCTGCTTATAAGAATTAGACACCTTGATGGAATGGTCGATAATCAACTCTTCAGAGCAAAAATGTAGCAGGTAGTCCTCTGAGTTTGGGGTTCCCTTACGTCGATCCGTGATCTTGTACACACGAAACGTCTTTTCGATCTTCCAGGGGGAAGATGGTTTTGTCAGTTTTACAACTAGATATTCGGCGCCAATAATAGGAAGCACATTGATGAGATTTTGTGTATCGGAAATAAAGAGACTTCCAGACATTGTATTGCTGAACAAATCCTCAAAGACATTCAGTTCACGCATGACTTCGCGCAAATCGATACGCGCCCCGCTGGAAGATACCAGAACAAGCATATCGAGTTGAAACTGTGGGGCATATTCAATACCATCGGAAATAGGCATCAGGCTAAGAGACTTTCAAGTTGTGATACCAATTGGGGAATATAGGTATCCTTTACTAGAGTGATATTGCGCTTTGCTTCATTCAGATCATTTTCATAGACATCGGCATAAACAATTTCTTTTGTGATCGTCTTAGTCACTGTTGCTCCTGATGGAAATGTAGTCACAACGGGCGTCGTGTATGATAGCGCGTAGTTATTCGCGTCAGTGATAAAAGTCTGAGTATTGGAATTTCCGAGTGAATCCACCTTTTTCTCCGTTCGTGTATAGTGATGGATCGTTGTAGCTGCATTCGCTATTGATCCATATTTGTCAGTGATATATAGGAACATGTTTGCGTAACTCTTAGGCCAGTCCATCAGGGGGTCGGTGATGTTGTTGATTAGCGTTACAACCCAGAAGTATTTTACAGAACCATACAATCTGTCTGCAAGAATCTCGGGCGTTTCCCCCTCAAGGATTTGATAGTCATAAAACATCTGCTTTTGCGTTAGAAGATTGTTCACTGTTGAAACTCGTCGAAAGATATCCTTGACCCATTGGATTTCTCCTGGTTTGGGCGTTACTCCAGCCGCGGTAATCGTATAGGCAATATAGGGGAAATTTTCAAAGTACGATGCAGACATATTAAAAACCCTTCTGGATAAGTTCCTTCGTCATAAACTCAAGTTCTCTGAAGTGAAGTGTCAGTCGCGTGCCTACTGGTCTATTGTCTGCGTAGAATGCGGCCCCCGAAGGTGCATAGTCTACAGTCACAGATTGCAACACACAAGTAGAGATACGTCCCATGCTGTTGACACTGAATTGAATATCAAACTCTGAGGGAGGTACAAAGTACCGTCCAATTCCAATCCCATTACCCAGTGCTTCTGGTGCAGAATGAAATTTGAAGAGATGGATGATCTTCGCAGCGTTCTCCGCTTCTTTCTTAGAACGTGGAGCGAACATAAAGTCAAAGTTGAATGTACGAAGTGTGGGAGATTGATAAATCACATCCACCTGGGGATTTATGGCGATGCCAGCCGCGGATAGAGCGAGTTCTCCCCCTCCAGGACCGAGGAGCGCGTTTCCCGCAACCTCAAGCGCCTCTCCAGCTACCGATCTAGCTGCTGGAGACTTTTCGAGACTCGCAAGGATTCCCATAATACTTCCGTCATGGTGTGCTTTCGCTTGAGAAACACCGAGGGCTGGAATCGAAGCTACCATGTTCAGGGTACCCGTCAATGGTATACCAGAAATTTCTGCTGCTCTGAAGGAATTTTCGTAGCTCCATGAAAGAGTATCGGGCATATAAAGTCGAATCGCTGCGACTGTTCTGTGCGTCTTGCGACCAAACCCCAGTCCAGTTCCCGTAATGTTCTTCGCCAGCGTAGTTGATTGTCGTGCATTCCTTTCAATGGTCGATGGGGGTCCCTGAGACTTACCCTTATTAAAGTGGGATAAATCCTGTGTGTTGATATAGAACGTCATGTAGTATGGATGACGAGTGCCCACACCTAAATTCGTGGGGAAGGAGAGGTACTCGTACTTGTATTTTCCCCCTATCCCTTTGGATTGCTCTCCCTGTGCTGGAATGTCGCTAGGACCGGCGAAGGCGGCAGCATCCTTCACTACTTTCCAGAGGCCGGTAGCAGTTTCACCGACCAGTAAGCCCTCCGCACCATCCGCGATTTTCTGAAAGACCCCTGTGGGTGGAACGAATTCTCCCGCCATAAATCTCCTCCAATAAATACTAACGTCTATTTATGTCTCGGAAGGAAACGCATGAAAAAGTATTATCAGGGACTATTTACCCCGAAATACCCTAATAAATATGTGGGTAATGTGAAGAACATTGTGTACCGTTCTGGATGGGAATTGAGAGTGATGCACCAATTGGATCAATCGCCGGGCGTTTTGTCCTGGGCGAGCGAAGAATTGTCTATAAAATACTTCGATCCCGTAACAGAGAGGGACAGGAGATATTTTCCTGATTTTCTCGTCAAAGTCAAAACAAAAAGTGGAGAGATAAAAACTACGATTATAGAAATAAAACCCGACTCTCAGACTAACCTTCGCGTGACACCCAAACGTTCTTCTAGGAAATACTTGAAAGAGGTGACTGACATAGCCACAAATTTCGCAAAATGGGAAGCGGCCAAGATATTCTGTGAAGAACAGGGTTGGACATTCATCGTGTTGACGGAAAAAAACCTTTCTTTCTAATCATATAAATAAGCATATGATAGGATCATTACTCGACCAAATTAAAACTCAAGTTGATAAAAAGAATCTAGACACCACCGCTGCGTTCGGGCGATCCTGGTTGCTTCAGAAGATGGCTAAACTGAATCCTGGGGAACGAGAACGACAAGACATATTATTTGACAAAATTCGGCGACGTGAAGTATCTATGATTGGGCGGTTCTATTTCTTCGGGTATTTTGCCAAGACAAGGAATATTCTTCCATACTGGGATAGGTTCCCAATGGTTATTCCCATAGAGGAATACCCAGATGGTTTTCTTGGACTGAATCTTCATTATTTACATCCAAGAGATAGATTGATCTTATTGTCACAGTTGCGTCGTTTTGCAACAGGTTCCTTGACTGATGAACAGACTCGCCTGCGGCTCTCCTATCCGTTACTAAAGTCGATGCCCGTGTTGTATCGAGCGATCCCCTGTATTAAACGCTATTTATCGGCGCACATCCTCACCCACTTTGTGGAAATCCCTCCCGAAGAGTGGGACGTGGCAGCGGCACTCCCCGTACAGAATTATGCTCACATTGAGAAAGAATTTGTGTGGAAGGATAGTCGAGAGAAGGAATATGCTAGGCATCTCAGGAAACAGAGAGAAGGTTTTTTCAAAAAGCAACAGGAGCAATAATGGCCGGAAATAATACTGAATTTCTCTCCTTTATCAAACGCTATGGGGTTGCAAAAACCTCCCATTTCCGCTTGTCCGTTACCCCCTTTCAGGGATCGGGGCTGACTATGAACAAATTATTAGGTTTGCGCTGTGAGACTGCTGACCTTCCAGGACGCCAAATCATTTCCAACGATTCTCGCACCTATGGTCCATCATACAAGACTCCCTATCAATCGTCCTACCAGGAAATCACCCTGAATTTTATTGAAACCGCAGAGTTCTTGATTCGTGGGTTCTTTGAGTTGTGGATGGATCAAGTATATAATTCTGGTACGAATCTTATTTCCTATCCAAGGGAAACCTGTACAGACGTTACTCTTACTCAATATGATGTTATGCTGACGGATGAAAAAGACCCCCTATCGAGTTTACGTGCGATTGCGACGTGGACAATGTATAATGCGTTTCCAACCGCGGTCAATCAAATGCCCGTGTCATGGACTGAAGATGCTCTGCACCGCACAACAATCAACCTAGCGTATGAGTGGTACTCGCTAGAAACTGGGGGGAACGCTCTGATTCCCAAAGATTCACTACCCACCACTAAGTCGTCGATAAAAGAATTTGGACCCGCACGTCCACAGGGCACTCCATAACTTTATTGAAAGGTGATCCACAATGATTCCCAAATTGACCGTTCCCTTATACGATGTCACATGCCCTTCAGGTATAAAAGTTTCCTTCCGTCCCTGGCTCGTTAAAGAAGAAAAGCTACTGATGATTGCGATGCAGTCAAAAGATACTGATACAATTCTAAAAACTGCGCGTCAGGTTCTTGAGAACTGTGTCGGCACAATCTCGAATATTGATGTTGATAAACTTCCATTGTTTGATGTGGAATTCTTGTTCCTGAATGTACGGGCTCGTAGTGTGGGGGAAGAAATCACCCTGAGATACAAATGCAATCAGAATGTCGTAGATGCTAATACCGGAATTGGTGTCATCTGCAACACGATGTCGGAATATCCAGTGGATTTGTTAAGCATTAAACCAGTTTTCGGTCCAGGACATAACAAACACATTCAACTTTCTGAATCCATAGGGCTGACGCTTCGCTATCCAACATTCAAATCCTTCCGCACCATAGTCAGAGAAGAGTTACCACCGAATGAAGCATTTGATTTTCTTGTTGAGTGTGTCGAATCGATCAACGATCAGGATAAACTCGTACTCACAAAAGATGAACCAAAGGCAGATGTGATAGAGTTTATGGAAAGTTTAACGCACGATCAGGTCTCGAAAGTAGATAATTTTTTCCAGACGATGCCAAAGATCGAAATGCTATTGCACTTCAAATGCCCAAAGTGCAATTACGAAGAGGACATCCTTGTGAAGGGTCTCGATAGTTTTTTCGCTTAACCCTGTCCCATGATAATTTAGCGAATTACTTTACTACAACATTCGCTTTGGTACAGGATCATAAGTTCTCGATTTCAGAACTAGAAAATATGGTACCCTGGGAACGGGCAGTCTATCTCTCACTGGTGACTCAGAAGGTTGAAAAAGAAAACGCACGGATTCACGCACTCAACACAATAAGGTAATCCACCATGGCTGACAGAGTAGTACCCAAGAAACGCATTGTTATCCCCGTTGACGCAAAGGAGAAACCCACCACTAGGCGGAACATCCCTGCTGAAGCGAAAGAGTCACGAGAGTCCAAACGGCAAGCAAGGGAACACAAGGAACGAACGAACGCTCAGAATGAACAGACGAAAGCCACAAAGAAACAGACAAGGGCTACGCTGAAGACGAATGACGGCCTGGACAGCCTGAGAAGTGAGTTTGCGGATATGAATAGAGAGCTTGCTGCTATTGTTCAATCTAAGGGAACGGGAATTGAAAATCAAAGTAAGTCTGAACCGAAGAGGGGTGTACAAGAGAGCTTCAAAGATCAAAAATCATTCCTAAAAGACTTACAGAAGCGTCTCCGTCAAACACAGATGCAGCAAGGAGCAACGCTGTCCGATGCTGCTGCTGAACATTTAGCTGGGGGTGGGGGAGTTGGTGGAGCCATAAAAGCCGCCGCTGGTCTCAGGGTTGCACAGTTCAAACACAAATTTGACCCACTGAACATCGTCAAGAAATTGACTGGTGGTTCAAAACTCGCTGTTGCACTAGCTGGAAAACTCACTGGTCGCAACGAACAAAGTATTCGACAATTTGCCGATTTAGCTCCAAGCGAAGCGGGGATACCATCCTCATTTTTCGGAAGGGGAAAATTAAGTAAAGAATTTGGTTCCCCTTCGCGGCAACATGGTGGAAAAGGAATGGGTGGTGATGCTCTTCCCCTCTTGGATAAAATGTCTCTCACTCTGTCACAAATGCTCAAACGGTTAACTACTATTGAGAATTTTGAAGCGATGAGTGTGAAGATTGCTAAGGATCATTGGGATCATGTAAGAGATGAAGCGGCTGAGGATAAAGCACGATTCAAGAATAAGAGCCCGGCACAGCAAATTACTAAGACAGAAGAAAGGCCGGTAAAGGAAAGCCCCCTATCGGAGATGTTCAGCACGGTGGGGAATTTGTTAAAGAGTTTTGCGGAGAGTCTTGGAGGACTTCTCCCCACACTCGCCTCCATAGGTGCTGGACTCACGATGTTCCTTCTTCCGTTGAAGAGCATCATTGCTGCATTGGGGAAGGGTTTGCTTTCGGGGATAGCGACTACTGGTTCTGCCGTGATGAAAGGTGGCTCCTCACTACTCAATGGTGTTAAGAAGATGCTGGGGTTTGGTGAAAAGGGGTCAGAAGCCATTGCGGGTAAACTCGCAGAAGCACCAACCGAAAAAGTTGCAAAGAAAATCACACTAAAAGCCACAAAGTCAGTCGCGGGAGTAGAAAAAAGTTTGGGTGCAAAATTATCTGAGAGTGTTGTTGGGAAAGTTGCTTCCTCAAGTAAAGTGTCCGGTGTGCTTGGTTCTCTAGTTCCAAAAGTCGCAGGAAAAATATTGGGTAAGGCACTTCCAGGTGTCGGGCTCGCACTCGCAGCAAATGATCTCGCACAGGGGAATTATGTTAGTGGGGCTATTAACGGCATTATTGGGGCAGCAAGCCTTGTCCCTGGAGTCGGCACTGGGGCCAGCGTAGCATTAGCGGCAACTGGGGCACTGACAGAACTCGTCAATTCTGCCTATGGGGATTTGTATAAGGACGAAAAGGGTGAACCAATGAATCCCCTCACTGACCCTGACAGGGGACCTAGATTACTTGCTCTTGCAAAGGAAGCATCCTCTGCATTATCAGAGGCGTTCTTGAACGCACCAGAACAAACCCCAGAGACCTCACAGATGGCTCAGACAGGTGCACCAGAAACAACTCCTTCTAAAAACAAAGAAGATATCACTGTCCCCACTGTGTCGGCAACCCCAGTCGCACCTTCCGAGGTTCCTGCACCCAATCCCTCCACGGGAATGAAACTCATTGGAGCGGCGGATGCTCAGCGAAATTCTATACTTTCACCTGCAACAAGCGGGGGTGGAGCGACAATCATCAATAATGTCAGGAACAACAATTCTAACATCACTAATGTCTCACAAGGAGTTTCCCCCGCACGAAGCGAAGAATCGAGCTATTTGAGGAGTATAGACAGATCATGGGCACACTCCTAATAACCCCCCTTGAACCAATTCTACCCCCTCCACCCCCTAAAACAATGGAGCCGTGAGGTCTTGGTGACTTCACGGCTCCAAAAGTACCGAAACCCTAGTTAATCCTTGTCTCCTTTTTCTGCGAGTCTCTTGAAAAAAGTCAAATTTTCATCTTCTTCGTAATCTTCGGTATGACCCCCGGCAGTCCCTTCTTCTGAGTCCGAATCCTCTTTGTTATTATCATGGACCCCATCGAGGAGTGCAGCTTCGACTAAGGAGTTCGCGGCCACTGCGGTCACTGCGGTTCCCAGGACTTTAGTGAAACGTGCAGCAATCTGTGCGTAGCTTTTGAAGTTTCCAGGTGAGACGAAATCCAAAAGTGGGTATTCCGACTTCCAAAGGGCCTCCAATTTCGCTTCATCCTCTGACACGGGGGAACGTTCCGTGAACTCAGACTTGTCATAGTTGCGGTATCCCTCAACTTGACGAATCTTGAGTTTGAAATTGGCACCTTCCCACAAATCAAATGGACTAAATGCAACTTCATCTGGGAATTCAGGGTGCATCTTCTCATACAACTTATTGAAAACCTTAGACCCGAAACGGAACAACTTCACTTTACCGTCGTTCTCAGGTTTTGCGGGATCAGAAACCACAAGAATGTTTGCTGTATAACTCAGCTTGCGCTTTCTAGTGCGAGCAGTCGTTTTGTTTGCTTCGATACCGGAGTTCCACAGCAAAGAGTTAGCTTCACAGACTGGACACTTCTGTTCCAGTGTCGTTGGACATAAATCGATAAGCCAACCACCGGGTCCCTGGAATCCGTGAGAGAATGTGCGTACCCAAGGTAATCCATCCTCACCATCTTGAGGAGGGGCGGGAAGGAAGCGGATAAGCGCATGTCCGTTCTTGGCTTTGTCGGTCGTACACTCCCAGAGTCGATCATCTTCGCGCTTCTTTTGAGATGACTGTTGTATCGCGTTTGTAAGTTGTTCGATGGACCCTCTTGAACGCTTCAGGGCGGAAAAACTGATAGGACTCGGCATATAGAACCTCCTGTTAGGATAATGTGAAGAATATCTGGAACTATTATACAGCTATTATACAGCTATTTATGAGACGTGTCAATCATTATTAAGTGTTTTTCGTAAACTTCTCTCTCAGCAGTTTGCGATACTTCAACACGTCAATTTCGAGAAATGGAGCGTAGCGTATGACTCGGTGTTGAATCGATGGAAATAATACGGTATCTGAAATCTTCTCTGCCCAAATCGGTAAGAATTGCATCGCGGCATTCAAAACGATCAATGTCTCTTCATGAATACTTCCTTGTTGCGCCATTGTCAGGAGCCGTGGATATTGACCACCCACAACTTTCAATGCACCCGCGAAGTCATGCTCAAACAGATAGTTGATATCTCCCATCACCAGATTATCGAGATTTTCTTTAACCCCCAAACGGTTGAGGTAGATATCCTTCGCTTCAGGTCCCAGTAAGTCACGGACCCATGTATACTCTGCCTCGTAGAAGTTCGCCGCGAAAAAGAATTTTAGAGTGTCTTCATCATCATAGAGCTTACCGAGTTTGTGAAAGAAGTACCTGTCATTGCGGTGTTCAAAATTCTCCCGTGTGATGTGTCTGACGTGTCCTTTGAACTTAAAGAAGTCATATTTACCTAGGTCAAAATGCAGTTTGAGCCCCGTGTATAGGAGCCATGTCTCGAATCCAGAAGGCATAGATATCACCAGCTAAATTGGAAGTCTTCCCGATTTCTCTCCCTTTTCCCGCATTAAATTTAGTTCTTGAGCCTCCTCCTCGATATCCAGTTTGATTCGTTCCGTCAACTGAGACGCCGCGATTTCCGGTTCCACGTTAAATTCTCCACAGTAATCACATAGTCCTTCCCATAGAGTGAGATTCTTCCGTTTGGAGTATTCCCGTAACATCAGACTCCAATTTTCAATCTCAACCCTGGTTGGCATGTTTCTTTTCCTCAATCCTCTTCAGGTCGGCCTTGAGAAGCGTCAACATAGCAATCAGTTGATCCATTGCCGCGAGCACTTCTTTTATGGGCATTGTGTGGGGAGCCACTATTTCACCACAGCCTTGTAAATCTTCTCAAACGTTTCATGCTCCGCAACGACTTCCTCAAAATTCTGCTTGTGATACGTCTTAGCGAGTGCAGTGATAAGCTTCTTTGGGAACTTCAGTTCCTCGGCAACCTTCTTAATCATCTCCGTGAGATATTCTGATTCTGCTGCTGAGCGAGTGTAACTGTCTGACGCATCCCTACACGCTTTCACCAGTTTGGAACGCTGTTCATCTGTCAAGTTACTGGGAACGGTTACTGTTGGCATATTAAACCTCCATTAAGTAAGATAAATTAAAAACATAATGAGTTGATAGACACCACCCACGAAACAGGAAACCATTGTTGCGATGATTATATAGTACCAGATAGACACGATGAGATTGTTGTTGTTCGGACCGAATTCGCCGCTCATATTTTCGTCAATTCAGCGCGAATGGCTTCATACATTGCATCTCTCTTTTCTGGTGAGTGGTATCTAAAACTCTTTGCAGTTCCTTTGTAATTCAATTCCAGGGAATGTGATGTCTTGCTTGCCCACGTCTGATCGTCTTTTGATACGATCCTCAATCCCGCAAGTGCAACCACACATACATCATCAGCTACGAATTGTAATCTCTTCATGGTTTCTCTCCATAAAATAAGTGATTGTCGATCTTACCGAGGAATAGTTTTGTCTTGCGCCACTTCGGATGCACGTAGTCTGCATGAAAATAAACAGCACTACCATATTTAAGCATTGTATCACTATTCCAGTAAGAAGTCAATACTCTATGTGCGATTTGCTGTGATTGATTCCAAGTTTCTTTATTGGGTTTGCGCTTCGGTTCACAGAAGAATGAGAACTGACAAATCTTCCTGTCATCAATGACGTGTGCTTGTGCAATCACTCCGCAAATCGTCCTGGGTCTGTGCTTCTGACCAACTCGATTCAGAATGACGATAGCGACGGCTTCCTTCCCAATCTCTGATTGATTGCCGGCTTCGTAGTAAATCGCTGTCGTGAGACACTTCTCTTCCTTTATCGTTTTCGCTACTGCATAGTCACGCTCAACTAAGTTCGTGCGGGAGAGGTCGACGAGTTGCGCTTCCTCAACAGCAAGCTCAGGTCCGAATAGAAGTGCTGAGGCAAGCAGTAGAATAAAGAGAAAGTGTTTCAATGTTAATCCTCCAAATAGGTTAATGCTTTTCCCAGGAACTTCATGTTGTCTCCTGTTCGTGATAGTAAGTCGCAATGCACTCGTCCAATATAGGAAGATACTCCGTTTTCTTCTTCATAGTAATGGTCGGATGCCCCGTTCCCTCTACGGCAGTGGCAATAACAAACTTCTCAATCGGAATCCCCGTTCGCTCCTCAAACATTTCAGCGTATGCTGATGCTTGCACAAAGTAATTCGTGATCCATGCTTCCGGCTTCTCATAACCCGCAGTCTTTACGTCCAATATGACAATCTCTCCGTCCCATACTACGATACCGTCTGTTCGTCCTGCAACACGGAGTCTGTCCGAGTACAATGCTTGTTCTATAGCATACACGACTGAGATATGCTTGTCAAACTCCTTTTTTAGCTGTAAAAACAACTCCTTCATGGAGGGCATCATGCCCATTTTCTCCGGCATTGACAGCGTATTCAGGAGATACTTTTCGCAGAGCAGGTGCACATAAGTTCCCCGATCCGCTCCCCTCTTCGTTTTCTTGTTCGCTTCCTCTGCTCCCACCCTTGCTCTCCACTTTGCTATCGCTTCACGATTCAGAATACCGGCAACAGTGGATGCAGACGCATACATCTTCTTTTGGGGAGTCTCATAGAAACGTCCGCGGTCCGTTGTGACTACGGGTAACTTGTAGTCCAGACCAGGAATTGTCGTGTTCTGAAACGCCATTACACTTGTGCTTTCTTTGTAGCGAATCGTGTTTCTCTGCGCTTCTTAAATAAGCGATTCTCGATAGGAGCAATGACGTGATTCGTGAAGTCTGAAGGGACACCCTTGACACCCAGGAGCACGGGATCACCCACTTGCATCTTCAGGAATGCAACTTCATAGTCTGGATTGTCCTTAATAAACGTTTCCATCTCAGCAATCGACATGAATCGTTCAGTGATTTGCCCAGTGGGTTTGAAACGGAAATCGTAGTTCGGCACCTTAGTTCACCTTGACGAATGCGGGCGCTGTAAGCACCTGCTTATAGACTGGATTCTCGGACAAAAACTTCTGCAATTGCACAAAGGACATCATAGGAAGATTATCATGAGCCCCGGTTATAGTATTCTCCACAACGTAAAATGGCATAGTCTCTCCTTAAAGATCGAACACGGTTACTGGATTAGAAGGGTTATATCTTACGTCGCACGCGCTGACATTGTAGAAACGAGTTCTGAATGCAGCATTCTCATAAGCACCGTATCCTTCGTGGATGTGCCCAAAGATATGCACTTTCGGAAGTGTGCGCTTCACATGATACAGGAGATTCACGTCTCCCACGTTGGGGTCCTCTCTGGTTCCATGAGTATCCACCAAATCCAGAATACCCTTGGGGGGTCCGTGGGTGATAAGGATATCGAGTCCTTCGGGAATCCGTGACCACAATTGTTCTGAACGGTATGACTTGCGGTCATAGTCAAATGCCCACGGAGAGGGTTGATACAAGGCACAGGAATAGGGAGACCCAAAAATTTTCAATCCCCCGACTTCGGTGGCTTCGTGATTCAGATAGATTGCAGGAAAGAATTCTTGACGAGTCCAAAAATGGTCATCTTCGCAGTACATATCATGATTGCCCGCTACGATGATCTTATATTTATGCGGTCGAGACTTGAACCAATCTGCAAACTGCACGACATGCTGTAGCTTTGCGCTCATGGAGAAGTCACCGGCACAAATCAGCATATCCCCATCAGGGACTTTTAAGAGTTTGTGGTAACCGTGTGTATCGGAAAGACAAACTATTCTCATATTTCCTCTTTTGGCTCGCACACGGCAGTTTTCATGTTCCTCAGTTCTGCTATTGGCCGAGTAGACCTCGGATGTGTGCGAGCGTTATATTATGAAGAGACGGCAAAATCTGAGAGGGAGAGGGGCGCAATGGGAGGTGCTATCAATCCCCTCTTTAGTGCGTAAGAGTGCATCTCCTCTGTGTTGTCCAGTTGGTAGGAGACAATAAGTTTTCCTACTCGATTGCGCTTGATATATGCTCCAATCTGCTTGAGGTCCCAGATATACGCGGCGATTCGATTGAGCACGATTTCACCACCCAGACAAGTGGTTATCTCATCCACTGAAGTTTCATGACCGTCCAAGAGTATCAACAACAATTTTTCCGATTGAGTCACACACGTTGATTTACCGCGTCCCATAATTATCATCTCCAGTGAAATGACACAATAACACACTGAAAGAGAAAAGTCAAGCTACTTCTTCTTCTTATTTCTTATGATTTGACGTATACGTTTCGGAACTTCCACTCTAGGGGAATCTGGCGTTATGAAATTCAACGCAATGCCCTGACTGCAAAGCGTGACCTGATTTCCTTCTTTAATCCAATCATCTACGAGAAGTCTTAAATTCTCGCTGCTAATCCCCCTCGGTGTAATCATTTCCTTCTTCACTGCGAAATTCTCCTTTTATGAAATATTAACATCCAAGAAATCCAGCATCTACTCAGTCTCCTCACTTCGATTGTCAGCCGATGCTTCCGCCTTCTGGTCGTGAAACGTGCGATTGCTAACGCACCACGAACAACGTCCATGGTTGCGGCAACTTGGATCGAAACTCTTCGATCTCCTATACGGCTGCCGGCGTTCCTTCTTGTGTTGGATTGCTTTGTCCAGGCTCACGTACTGACCCCTTTCCTCGTCCACCGTATTCCTTCTGAATGACTAACTTCTCCGAAGTGGGTAATTGTGAGTACTTCGTGTACGTCATGTGCTTCTTTGTTGAGAGCCATGAACCCATTACTGCTCGCGTTCCTTTACCCTGTGGACTCTCAGACTTTGCCATAATGTTCTCCTTATTTATCTTAGCGCACGTTAATTAGGAATTTCCCGATAACTGTCTTGCGGAATAATCTTCCCTGGTGCAACTTGGATCATGCAGCCAGTGACAAGACTGAAGTGCGACTTCATACCGCTTTCAGCCCAACGGCTCTCGCACTTGTAACTCTGCGACCACCATCCTCCAACGAGGACAACACTAACTACAAGAACACCCAATGCACTTATCATCCATGTTATCAGAGTGTCATTGGTCATAATACAACTTCTTGATATTGGGAAACTCCCCGATTTCCTCGTCTCCCTCTATTTCAAATTTCTTATATAACTCTTCCAGTTCATCACCCTCTTCTAACAAAGGAATCTCTTCGAGTTGCTTATCACAACTCGGATGTTCAGCTTTGTTCCTCTTTTGGGTTGACATTATTTTATCAATCCTTTCAATTTCAATCGTTCACGGAGAACGATTTGTTGCACAACAGGATCATTTTCTGCGGCTTCCTCTGCTCGTTTCACACCAGACTTGAGATGTCCTAATCCGAACCCCGCGGTCACCCCAACAAACATTCCCAATCCAACACCCGTAATCATTGCTAAGAGTCCCATTATTTCACCCCTTATGAATTAGAGAATTTAATGATGGACTTGCTGGACACTTCATTATCTATGCACCTAAGAGATTCCTCCAATTCAGCGAACTCATTCTTCATGCCGTAGTAGGCAGCAACCTCAATATCTAACCGCTTCTGGTCTGCTGCTGGACCGTTCTTGCGTTCATCAATGACTCCCAATACATAACCCACAACCAAGATAAGTATTCCCGCGAAGTAATAAAGGAGATATTCCATGTTAACTCTCCCTCATGAACAATTCATAGTTCACCGTGATATACGCTGCACAACGTAACGTCGCATCTGCTTTCGTGAGCACGTCAAGAAGTTCCTTCTTTTCCTTCAGATAGACTTTCGCAAAAGAAGGATCAAATTCCATGATACTTCCCGCATTCGCAATGAGGTCTGCAACTTTAACTGTCTGTGCTTCAGCGGGTGCTTTTCCAAGTCGTACACGCTCAAGATTCATGCGGTGAGCACGGTTCCCATCCTCTGGCTTCGTGATCTTCGTCAGCCACACAACAAGGTTCGTGACTTCTTCTCCAAATTCCACAAATAATTCATCTTCAGTAACTTTCGTATCCTCTATCACATCATGGAGATAAGCAGACGCAACCATTTGTGCAGTGTGCCCAGGTACGGATTGGACGATCCTGGCGACTTGTGAGGGGTGTATGATGTAGGGCTCATCCGTGTATTTCCGCTTCTGTCCGACTGCCTCATGGGCAGTGGTAGCGAACACGCGAGCACGTTCGATGAGAGGAGATGTTCTTGTGGGTGTCTGTTCCATGAAATGAGTATAACACGTCTCCCAAAAAAAGCAAGTATTATTGTATCATGTAAACTGTTGTTTTCATTGATTACTTGATTACCTGAACGAAATACTCCTGAAAACCCCCACATTCCTTCTTAAACAAAAGGACTATATCAGCGAGTTGACAGAATTTTAGGAAGTCCTTATCAAAGGACTCATCATCAGCATAGATCGTTAGCGTATCACCCTTAAACATTTCGTTCAAGCGTAGACGTACTTGGAGTATAGGAAGCGGACATTCTAATCCTCGACAATCACACTCTTCGTGAGTGATGTTATCCATTGAGCAATGTCCTTGTATCGACAACGTTTTCATTTGTCATTCGTGCTGATCTGAGCTTCAGGACTTCCAACGTCTCTTGAGCAAGCATCAAACTCTCCTGTGACTGTCGCACGACAAGTTTTGCTGCGGCGACTGCACACTCAGCATTGAAAATTTCCTGTTTTAGTTCACTCATGTTCGGAATCCTCCCACATATCGTAACCGCGGTTCAGGGTCATCTGCTTTTGCTGCTGCTTCTTCCGTTGCTTGTCTCGGACTTCCTCTTCCTGCCGTCGCAATTTTCTTGGCTTCTCTCTCTTCACCAACTGTTTACTACCGTACATGGACCCTCCTATAATATTTGAGTGAGCATTTTATCTGCTAATTTACACCTGATTGCTTCTTTTGCTGTCAACCACACATCGGAAGACTGTAACAGTGTCTCTTTGATTTTCTTTTCAGTTATGCCACAATGATCCGTCAACAATTCATTCACCCTTGCACGGCAGTTAATCATCTCCGTCATAGATGCTTTGATCTCGTGCTCCTTACCTTCCATGTCAGTGTAAAATTCGTGCATCATGATCCCCGTGTGGGGGGCGACATAACGGTGTCCCTTTGCTCCACATGCGAATATCAGTGCAGCGGCGGACATGATATTTCCGATCCCTACTGTGTAAACGGGAATCGTGGATAATGTCATTATGTCAACCAGTGCAAAGGCACTATACAGGTCTCCTCCACCAGAATTGATGTAGAGTATCAGACGATCCGGTTTGACAGCATTCGTATGTTCAAAAACAATCCACTGAATAGCCCTACTGATATTTTCGTCACCAAGTTCCCCTGTCAGAAAATGAACATGATTTCCAAGTAGACCCTGCCCAATCAGATCAAAGTCCGGCTCTTGTATGATTATGGTGGGTTCTGAATCCTTGTGGGCTACGAGAGGTTTATCTGCAATTTTCTCCGGTTTCTTAGATTGTGCCAAGGGTAGTTCTCCTCACTCATATATCGAGTTTGCGCTATGGAATTTCCCCGAATGAACATCTCTCTCGTGGCTCTACTTGTTTCACTACCCATTCTATAATTGAGTGTGTGCTTTCCTGTACATCCAAATTCAGGAGCAAACGCTTTCACGGCTGCAAAGAACTGCCGATCTGCACCCCATTGTCCATACCAATGTTGTCCGACTTTCACAGCTAATTCTCTTGGAATTGCAAAGCATCCTGTGTCGATATGGAATCGAGACTCATCGAACTGTACAGGCCAATGTCCAAGACTTTCACAGTTATCCTGGGCAACCATATTTCCCTCATTATCCATAATAGTTCTGAGGGTATACGCCCACTGATATTTATTCTCCTCTAAAACCTTCTGAAATTCCTCAATATAATTGCGGTCTACGGAATTATCCTCATCCAAGTAACAGAGGACATCTTCGTTGACCAGGAAGGACGCCGCAGCGTAAACCCTATGTCCATACCAGCCTTTACCGACATTCTCTTGCAGATAAATAATTTTCAGCTTATCGCTCCACCGTTGATTAGTGTCTAAGAGAATCCGGTCCACGTCGGCATAATGTTTCTCTCCATCCACCACGATATAATGGGTGCAATCCTGCCCCCGAAGCGACTCAATGTTCCACTTCAGGTGCTTAGAGCCAATCGTGGGAGTAATGACTGCGAATGATTTCATACTATGCCTTCGGCACCAAAAACTCTATGTGTGCCGCGCTCATTTTCAAAAGTGTGCCGCCATCCTGAGAAGGCAGATAATAGCCTTCCATATCCCACAAAGGTCCAGTATTGGGAAACTTCAGTGCTGTACGTCCATCAGTCAGTTTAACCAATTGAACTTCGATTGTATTCACGCTTTCACCACCTTCGTCTTGAGCAACTTCACGGGTGGTGTAACTGTTGAATCTTCCAATACAAAGGGAAGATTGGGGAACGCTTCCTTCACTAAGGACGGTGTGAGAAACTTAATGTCCAAGTCTTTCGTGAAACACTTCACCAATAATTCAGCTTCGTCCTTGTGGATGGTACTGAGAACACTATGGAGAATGGAGGATTCCTTCTTCGCACTCAGCTTGGCAACCCGCTTCGGATGTCCCTGAATGAAAATATAGAGTCGTCGCATCTCATTACTAAGATTGGAGAAACACAGTCCCTCTGGTTCCACCGCTGGTTTATAACCTGGAATCTTATCGATGTCGAACTTGATCTTGGGGTTGAAAGAATAGTTTAGGAATTCGCGGAACCAAACGTTTGCAAACCCATACTTCTGCAAGACAGCTATTCTCTGTTCTCGCGTCTTAGCTTTATCAAACTCCTTAAATATCTCCGAAAAAAGGAAACTCGCGTAATTCATAAACTCTCCTTTGTTAAAAATTTTCGATATTCGCGGTCAATTCTTTAAGTCCACTTGAGGCGAGATAATGAAGGAAGTGTCCTCTACTGTGCGTCGGGGCATCGTCATATTCTTTCCCAATCCTGGCTCGTACGTCCACTGGAATGCGCCTCAAGTCAATAAGAATTTCGTTGCGTCTGTAATTCTTTAGCATGTCTCCCTCAATACAAAATTCCTCAGCGGGGGTATTTAGCCAGTTGATAAGCTTCTTTTCCATAATGGGCTTCTGCCGTCGACCCGTCACGAAGACATCATCAGGAGAAAGAATATTAGGAACCCCATCCCCAAAATCTCCACGAATAATCATCTGCTTGAGCGTCATGAGAGGAAATTCATCGTATATTTGCTTCTTGAGGAATGGAGAATATTGATGCACATTGGGATTCACCAACAGTTGTGCGAAATCTTTATCTCCTGAGATAATCATAATCTTCTCTGACGGGCCATATACTTGTGAGAGGTGTGCAATAATATCGTCAGCCTCGCACCCCTCAACCTGTAAGATTTTATACATCATATTTGTTCGAAATTCTCCCTTGAGTGTATCAATGCTATGATATATAGAATCCCAGTTGAACGACGACTTTTCACGTTCCTTCTTGCGTTTATACTTGTATTGAGGGAATGATTCTGTGCGCCAATACGTAGGAGCATCGCAGGCAATCACAGTAGAACCATATTCGTGCTTAAATCTCCTGACATTCGCTCCGATGGAATTGAGGATGAGTCGTCTTGAGGAATCTACGTTAATCTCCGATTCTTTTGCACTTACCAAGTGTTGCAGAATACACGCATATGCAATTTGGCTGAAATCCACAATAATCATGATATGATCGTCACGGGTGATTCAGTCGCAACTGCGACCCGCGCTCCACAAGGTAATAATGTTTTCTCATTTCCAGAATAGATAACGTCAGAAGGACCCTCGATATGAACCTGATGGCAGTACGTATTCTTTCTACCGCGCTTTACAGTAATCACGGGCTCATTTGTGCCGTTCTTTTTGTTCGCACGAATCCGATGCTGATTCACATGTATCCATGTCAACATGATTAAGCAATGACCCTCACTAAAAGTGTTTCACTGTTCAGTCGACCGGATATTTTCATATCCTTGGTCGTCAACTCATCCATAATCTTCCTCAAATATATTTTCCCACTTGAGAGAATCTGAGGAAGAATCTCTTCGGGCTTCCGTAACTTCTTGGAGCGTGACAGTCTCTTGGAATAATTGAGTACTGTGCATCCCTTGATCCCCAGTCCTGCGGCATCTTCAGCGACGTAAACTGTCAGCACACGACTTGGACGATGATAGGACCACAATCCTTCTGCCCCAATCATGCGTGTTGGAGGCACAGACTTGATCTTGAGTTCCGTATCTTCTGCATAGAACTTGAGTGATTTGACTTGTTGTTCAGGAGTTTTGAGTTTCTTCTTGCGGGGTTCTCTCTGGTTGATTGCTTCACCCATCAACGTGAGAGCATCCGAAATGATCTGATCGAATAACGCTTCCATCTTCGTCAATTGCACAGACGTAAAATTACTGTATCCCTCTGCGATTTGTTCATCTTTCCCCAAAATAGCGATTCTGTATTCATCGCGGCAATGCTTGCCCCAATTCACAATATTGGGTCCGTGGACTCCTGTGATTCCCTCGTTCCGCATGAGTTCTAGCGTATTAGGCGTCTTCTTAAAGTCTGAGAGGATAAATTCATCAATAGCAGAATCCAGCATTCCAATGAGATTAGAGGATTTCTCTTTCAAACGATCTTGAATCGTGACTGGCTTTGTTGTCGATTTGATAGTCGGTTCGGGCGCTTCCTCTGTCAGTTCTGTCATGGACTTGAGTTTCTTTTCTACCCACTCCATCGACTTATCATCAAGGATTGCACCTCGTGTAATCATGCGACATACGAATCCAAGTGTGCTCACTTGTGCTTCGATTTGAAAATTCTTGACTTTCATTTCTCGCGCCTTGCAATACTCCGCAAGGTACTTATGCGACATCTCTTTTTCTCGGTGCTGTGAGTACCAATTCAATGCGAGTCCCAATTCAATCTGTTCAAGTTCCATCATTGGATAGGATGGTTCCTCTTTTGAGAGAAGTTGGTTAATACGGGATTCTGTTGACTGACGTTTAATTTTCATGATACACTTCCATGTTATGCGTATATTTATTGTATCATAAAAGTTGAATAAAGTCAAGCAGTATGCCGCGCCGAGTATCGCTCCTTAATCAGTTCGACCAACTTAGGATCGCGGTACCCAAAGTTATCGGGAATAGCAAGACACGTCACGGGCGTTTTCAGTTTGAGCGTCACGTACATTTCTTCCACCGCATCAGCTTGATCCTGCGTCATGCACACCACCTCATCCGCCCATTCCAATAACACTTGATCCACTGGAATCAAGGCAAACTCAGGAGCAAGACCCGCTGCCCGAGTGTTGAAGTGCCACGGCTCCTGCGAGAGGACGACTGCGGCCGTCGGAGAGCGTAGAAGCCCTGCTGAGCACACGCACAACACACGCTTATAGACAGCCGTGTTCTGGAATCGATTGTTACAATTTCCGAGTCTGTTCATTAAGTAAGGGTCTTGATCTTCCATGTTATCCTTTCATTTGTTTGTTTTCCGCACACAAGACAATTCAGTATCACCCCTTGATACACAGCACTCCCTTCAGCGTTGCCACAATTTTTACAAGGTCCGATTGATTTGACATAACTTCGTCTATAGGTTTGTAGGCCCCCGGCAACTCATCGATAATCCCCGCATCCTTCCGGCACATAACTCCCGCAGTCTGCTTCTCAACATCCTCTAAGGTAAACTGCTTCTTCGCTTTGCCGCGTGATAGGACACGACCCGCACCGTGTGAGCACGAACAATACGACTCAACGTTCCCCAAACCTTCGACGATATACGACTTGGTACCCATCGATCCAGGGATAATACCAAAGTCACCAACGCGAGCACGGACAGCGCCCTTGCGTGTAATAATAACATTTTCACCATAATGCTCCTCACGTTCCGCATAGTTGTGGTGACAGTTCACCATCAGTTCTGGCTTCACTGTTCCATCTCCAAAGATCGTCTGTCCAACAGACTGTAATACCAATTCCATCATCACTTCGCGGTTCTGCATCGCGTATCGTTGCGCCCACTGCAAGTCGCGCCAGTATTCATCGAACAACTGAGTGCCCTCCAACAAGTACGCAAGGTCTGGGTCCCTCAACTTGATCTGCTCAATCTCCATGATCTTCTTCGCTTGATCGATGTAGTAATTCCCAATCTTGTTGCCAATACCGCGTGATCCTGAGTGCAGCATTGCCCACACATTTTCATTCTCATCGATGCAGATTTCGATGAAGTGATTGCCCCCTCCCAATGTACCCATCTGCTTACAGACACGTTCAAAGTCATCCTGAATCTTCTTTGGAAGGTTCAAGAATCCCGCTGAATCAACTCCACTGAACATCGCGTGATTGTGCATGTCCTGTCCTACAGGAATCCTCTTACAAATATCGTCATATAATTCCTGCAAGGAATCCGGTAGACGATTCGACTTAAACGGCATCTTTGCAGCCATCATCCCGCAACCGATATCGACTCCCACACAGGCCGGGGTGATTGCGCCCACTGTAGGGACAACTGACCCCACTGTAGCCCCCATTCCTCTGTGTACGTCTGGCATGACAGCCATTCCATGCTTGAACATGAACGGCAGTGTGGACGTGTCCTTGAGTTGATCCAAGGCAGACGACTCTACCTTGTCAAGTGGGGACCAAATCTTGATTGGAGCCCCGAATGATTGCAGTGTGTTATACGGCATATTTTGGTGCCTGTTCTTTTAAGAATAGATTGAGTGCAGCGTAGTCATCAGCAACGAATTTGTTATAGAGCGTTCTTGCGTATTCCTCAAGTATTTCCTCAGTGGGCTTCATCATTCTTCCTGTGCCGTCGCAAGCGTCACACTCATAGGAATATACTTCATCCCCGTCATTCTCGTAAGTATAACGAATACCAACATAACATTCGTAACATCGTCGCTCCGTTGAGACTGGATTTCCAAACCTTGCGATGTACTGCACCTCAACCCAATCACGCTGAGAAGGATGGTACCATCGCGCAAAGCTAATAGGGCTGAATTCAAGCAAAAAGTTATTAGCTCTCACGTTCCTGATCCTTTTTAAGAGAAAACGTAGTTCTTCCGCTTTCTCTTGTAGTCCTCGTTGATCCACTTAAACTGTCGCTCAGAAATAAGGGGGCTGGAAAAACCCGTATCACTGGAATACAGGAGTGTCCCTTTAGTCGTGCGAGCTTTCAAGTGTTGTCCTGTGCGCCCCCAGTCAAGAATGACATCGAGGTCAGAAATCTTTTCTTCCATACATCTCCTTATTCGTAGTCACGCACAATGACGCCCACTCCATGCTGCGGAATCTTGTCGTCGGTGAAACTTGGGTATCGTACCGTCAGCATTTCACCAATGTATTTTAGACGATTCTCCCACTGCTTAGACCGGTATTTATCCGTTCCCTTGCAGCGCACATCAAAGTCACCTATGCCTGTAATGCCCCCGACCCCCTCCTCCGTGACACAACGGAAGATCGCTTTCCCTTCATCCTTACCTGTACCTTCTTTACATCCGATAATTTTGTACTCAGCATCATAAAAATCCTTGTTCTTCAGGAGTTGATTCGCACGATACTGGAACTTATAGGGTTCGTTTCCAGAACGAATGATGGAACCCTCGTATCCATCAGCGATGAAATGTCCATGATGCAGAGCGACATCTTTCTCGCTTGTCACTTTGAACGTCTCAACCAATCGCAGGTAGTTCAATCCATTAGGAATATCATGCCTATATTTCAAATAACGATTACTAAAATCCAAATCTCCGCTGGGACGATCATAACAATGAAACTTTACATACTTCTTCAAACTCTCAAGGTTGGGTGTTGTCTCGTCCGTAATCAGGGACATCAACTCCTGAAATGTAATATCTCTGTGGTTGTACATTTCCCCATCAAGAATATCTCCGTTTTTCATGAAGCTCAAAAATTCTTGCTCCATATACAGATTGAAATTCCTGTACTGCTTCGACTTACGCGACCAAAATGTGATCTTGTCGTTTCTGCGCTCTACAAGACACCGGCAACCATTAAGTTTCGGTTGCTCAAAGGTATTCATCCAGTCTATTGTATGCTTACGCTCCTTATATTTGTTCGCTAACATCGGAAGTAACTTCAGTTCAATGTTCGTTTCTCCTTCAGGTAAAGACTCTGTATAGTTTGAATCATGCTTTTTATTCCACTTCGACTCCGCTTCCAGAACCGCTTGCTCAAAGGGAGACGTTTCATTCGACTTCCCGATGTTCTTCCCTTCACGGATTGTTTCAACAGCAAGCTGCTTCTTTCCCTCAATCTGTCCGTGTTCCACCATGATCGCAGATTCAAGAGGGAATTCAGCAACCCAGATTTTCCACGACTTCACAACGCCCTTTGAGGACAATCCGTACAATGTGGGGAATTTCTTTTCCATGATAATCTCCTGTTAGTGTTCAACTCCTACACAGGAGTATAACAAAGCATCACTCAGTTGTCAAGTTTCACAAGTCATTGATTATGTTGGAGTTGAGTGTGACCTATCTACAAGAAAAAGCAACAACTCATCGATCCACTCAGAATCTACTGCTTCTGGTAATGTCGATTTCGCAGACAGCAATTCAACTTCATCCATCAGCGTATCCAGCTTCGGTCCCACTTCATTCTTAAAGTGCAATGATCCACTCTTGACTGCTCGGATGAAATCCGTCTCCGCTAGCGGATATGTAAAATCTCCATCTCGTAGAATCGCTCGCACTTGATACGCAGCACGAAACGCATGACTCACGGCTTTCCAATCGATACCGGAATTCGATTCTGCTTCGATAGCGCGAGCCCCATATTCTCTAACAAAATTTTCCAACATAGGAACATAATGCAGCGCATACGCATTGAGCGTCATTTTCTTCCCACAGACCTGATAAAATTGCACTCCTTCTTCTGTCTGCAACCCACAATGTTCACCCTTCGGAAGCAAGGGGAGAATATCCCCCACTTTTCTTTGATCGTAAAACTCCAAGCATTCTAACACTAATCGTGCTTCAGCTAATCGGGAACCCTTGACTCCGTACTTCGCCGCTTGCTTGCGAGCATAACCCACAAGGGAAGAAAGATTCTTCGTGTAGAACATAGATCGACGTTTGACGATGTACTCCCATTCCCACGAATGACTGATCCAAGCTGAAGAAGGTGCGTGAAGCATGTCTAACGCGACAGTCTCTCCCTTCTTCGCTAACTCCAAAAAGTAATGGAGTGAGTAAAATTCTTTGTCAACGTCGCTCGACGTGTTCTTTTCATTAGAGGAGTGTTTTGTGTTTTCGTTGATGGATTTAGGGAATCGACTGAGGATCAATTCCCGCTTGGAAGGCATGTACACGCCCTTGTAATCCGTGTCTGAATTGGAAGAAGAAGTACCGTAGAGGTGAGAACCGAAGATCATTTCAACGAGTTTGTGTGTCATGATAAAAGAAGTATAACACAGCAGAAGGAAGATGTCAAGAAGAAATTTGGTGGGCCGCAAGCTTTAGCTAGCGGTGCATAAATGGTGATCCCTGGTGGTTCTGCCCCACCGTCTCTGCCGTGTCAAAGCAACACTCTTCTATTGAGCTAAGGGACCGTAGATAAATCTGATATTGCGTATCTATCGGTTCTACATCCTCGTTAGCGACAATCTCTTTGCTGTCGGCGAACCGTGGCATAGTTCCTCCATTATGAAATGGTCTCCCTGACAGGATTCGAACCTGCATAAAACCCTCGTTCGAAGCGAGGTCGGCGTCCAATTGCCATCACAGGGAGTTATTGCAAAAACTCTTTCCATGATTGCTCAAACGTGCAATTATCAGGTGCTCCACGAAACATAGGGGCAATGTCTTCATTACTGTATCCTGCAAGACCGCATCCGATTCGTGTTACCAAAAACTCTAAGTCCTTATAATACTTTGCGTACTCGATAAACTCTATCACCTGATGTCGAATAAATTCCTGTGCGAGAGTATTGAAGTCCGCATCCTTCGTCGGAATCGCATAGGCTTGCCCTGTGCGTCCGATTCCCACTCCATACTTCGCTCCATACCAATGACGAGCGAACAACGCGGCTCCTGCGCCATGGCGACCTGCTAGATTGGACCCAAACACAAAAATAATATCAGGATGATCCTTCGGGTCTCTGCGTTCTTTTTCATCAAAATAATTCATTATATCCTCGTGGTGCCACTGGTGGGACTCCAACCCACATCATTCCTCTTTAGGAGAGAGGTGCCTGTGCTTTAGGCTACAGCGGCGTTATGGTGCCATCGACAGGAGTTGCACCTGCGTCAATCCCGCTTAGAAGGCGGGTGCCTTTCTGCTAGACTACGATGGCTCTATTCAATCTTGGTGCTCCTAGTGAGTATCGATCTCACTCTTCCATCTTGAGAAGCTAGCGACCTAGCCAGTAGTCTATAGGAGCGATTTTATGTCCCTCGAATGAGAAAAATTCATTTGTCATTCTATCAGATATTTCTGATGGGGTTGTTGCAACCACATAAGCTCTATTGGGTAAATCATCTATCCGTACAATATCACCAATCACTAAATCCTTAAACATGACTTGATTCCATCCATCATATTCAAGTCTTTCAGTAATTCGCAGTTCCATAAAGTCCTTGATTGCTGGAACCCCTGCGGCGTTATTCCTCAGAGGCTAATTCTTCTCTGACAATGTTCTCAACCAACTCCGGTGCCTGGGCAAAATGAGGGTTCTTCTTGAGAA
>Ga0315288_10000209_pt1 | contig 70558 bp, 71 predicted proteins | sample YL17G11_20_MG_FD_203454 | JGI IMG/M metagenome (GOLD analysis project Ga0315288, IMG submission 203454) | Sediment microbial communities from Yellowstone Lake, YNP, Wyoming, USA - YL17G11_20 | ecosystem: Environmental > Aquatic > Freshwater > Lake > Sediment | place: USA: Wyoming | collected...
CGGTATCAGGATGAACAGCAAATTGGATATTAGAACCGCCTGTTTCTACGCCGATTTCTCTGATACAAGCTATCGCGGCATCCCGCATCTTCTGATATTCTTTATCGGTCAATGTCTGGACAGGTGCTACAGTGATGCTATCTCCGGTATGGATTCCCATTGGATCAAAATTCTCAATGGAGCAAATTATTACCACATTATCCTTTATGTCCCGCATTACTTCTAACTCGAATTCCTTCCAACCGATAACCGATTCCTCAATAAGAATCTCGCTAATCATACTTGATTCAAGGCCATGCTTTGCTAATTCTTTAAACTCCTCTATATTATAAGCAACACTACCACCTGTTCCTCCTAAAGTAAAACTGGGACGAATAATTACCGGAAATCCTATAATTTTGGTCACTTCACAGGCTTCTTTTAAATTATAGGCTCTATCGCTTTTCGGGAGGTCTAAACCAATTCTTGTCATCGCCTCTTTAAATAATTGCCTATCCTCACCTTTTTTTATCGCCTTTATATTGGCTCCAATAGTCTCCACCTTATATTTTTTTAATATGCCTTTTTCAGCTAATCCCACCGCAGTATTTAAAGCAGTCTGACCTCCTAAGGTAGGAAGAAGTGCATCGGGCCTTTCTTTGGCAATAACTTTAGCTATTGTTTCTACAGTTATCGGTTCAACGTATGTACTATCTGCCATCTCTGGATCGGTCATAATAGTGGCGGGATTTGAATTCACCAAAATTATCTTATAACCTTCCTGTTTTAAAACCTTACAGGCTTGGGTTCCGGAATAGTCAAATTCACAGGCCTGACTGATTACAATCGGGCCAGAGCCAATGATTAAGATCTTTTTTATATCGGTTCTTTTAGGCATGTTTCTCCATCATCTTGATAAACTCTCTGAATAGATACCCTGCATCATGCGGACCTGCTGAAGCTTCTGGATGGAACTGCACGGAAAATATAGGTAATTTCTTATGCCGGATTCCCTCTAAGGTCTGGTCGTTAAGATTGATATGAGTGATTTCTATATCTTTTTTATTTAAGGAATCTATATCCACGCAGAATCCATGGTTCTGAACCGTAATAGAAACCTTGCCGGTCTTTAGCTCCTTAACCGGATGATTTGCGCCGTGATGGCCGAATTTAAGTTTGTAGGTCTTGCCTCCGAAAGCAAGCCCTAACATCTGATGCCCTAAACAAATGCCGAATATCGGCAGTTTTCCGATTAATCTTCTGGTTGTTTCAATAACATATTTAACTGCCGCGGGATCTCCTGGGCCATTAGAAAGCAATAACCCATCAGGCTTCATCTTTAGAATCTCGCTAGCTTCTGTATTAGCAGGTACAACTATAACCTGACATTTATTTTCCAGAAGTTTTCTTAAAATATTATATTTTACTCCGCAATCAAGAACGACTACCTTATGATACCCTTTAGTCTTGAGCTGCGACCAAACGTATTTCCTACCTACAGTAACATCTTGGACTAAATCTACGCCTATTAAACCCAGCGAACTCTTAGCCTTTTTAATTAAACTTTCTTCATCCAAATCTTCAGTAGATAAAACCGCTTTCATTGCTCCGGCTTCTCGGATATGTAAAGTAAGGGTACGTGTATCTATTCCCTCAATACCTAAGATATTATTTTCCTTGAGATACACGTCTAATGTTTTTTGCGCCCGCCAGTTACTGGCTTTCTTACTGCATTCTTTGACCACAAAACCTTCCACGAAAGGTTTACGCGATTCTATATCTTCTGAGTTTATCCCGTAGTTGCCAATCAAAGGATAGGTCATGGTTACAATCTGGCCTTTATAAGAAGGGTCAGTAAGAATTTCTTGATATCCAGTCATGCTGGTATTAAAAACTACTTCACCGTATCGTTCACCAGTAGCGCCGAAAGATTCACCTCTAAATATCGTTCCGTCTTCTAAAGCTAAGATCACATCCATAACTATTTTCTATTTTGCCTTTCCAACGCCGACTTTATAAATTCCCTAAATAACAGGTGCGCCTTATCGGGTTTGGATTTAAATTCCGGATGAAACTGCACGGCAATAAAATAAGGGTGATTCTTTAACTCTATTATCTCAACTAAATTTTTCTTCGGATAAATCCCAGAAAGAATCATACCTTTTTTCTCTAATAATTTTCTATATTTGTTGTTAAACTCATACCTATGCCGGTGCCGCTCCCAAATTAAAGTCTTGCCAAAAACTCTGAAGGCTAAGGTATTCTTTTTAATTTTACAGGGGTATGCTCCCAGGCGCATTGTCCCACCCAAATCCTTAACCTTTTTTTGCTCTGCTAACAAACTGATTACCGGATATTTTGTCTTAGACTTAAATTCAGTGGAATTGGCCTCTTTTAAGCCACATACATCTCTCGCAAATTCTATCACGGCACATTGCATTCCCAGGCAAAGTCCCAAAAAGGGAACTTTATTTTCACGCGCAAATTTAATCGCTTTAATCTTACCTTCAATTCCCCGATAACCAAAACCACCCGGTACAAGCACTCCCGAGACACCCTTTAAAAGTTTATCCGCACCTTTCTTCTCAATATCTTCAGAATCTACCCGTTCAATCTCAACTTTACAATTATTGGCAATACCAGCATGCACTAATGCCTCATATATGGATTTATAGGCATCTTGTAAGGTAATATATTTACCCACCAAGGCAATAGTTACAATGTTTCGGGGATTAATCACTTTTTCTACAACATTTTTCTCCCAATCTTTTAAATCTGAGAATTTACAAATTAACTTAAAATGACTTAAAATTATCTCATCCAGGATTTGCTTCTTAAATACCAGGGGTATCTGGTAAATGGACTCCACATCTCTTGCCTCAATTACTGCTTCTTTCCTGACATTACAGAATAGAGATATTTTTTCTTTTACCTCTTCTGATAACGTCTTTTCTGTTCGACAGATTAATATATCTGGTTGGATTCCGATTTCACGTAACGTGCCTACGCTATGCTGAGTAGGCTTAGTCTTTATCTCATCCGCCACTTTTACATAAGGAATTAGCGTAACATGTACATAAAGTACATTATCATATCCTATATCTAATCTGAATTGCCTTGCCGCTTCCAAAAAAGGTAGACTTTCAATATCGCCTACTGTTCCACCAATTTCAACGATTACCACGTCTGCGTCAGAAACTAAAGCTACTTTTTTAACCCTCTCTTTTATTTCGTTAGTAATATGGGGGATGACCTGAATGGTCTTTCCTAAATAATCACCGTGTCTTTCTTTGGAGATCACGGCATTATAGACTTGACCAGTAGTAACGTTATTGAACTTGGTAGTGTTGGCTTGGGTAAATCTTTCATAATGACCTAAGTCTAAATCTGTTTCTGCTCCGTCCTCGGTAACATAGACCTCGCCGTGCTGATAAGGATTCATTGTGCCGGGGTCAACATTAATATAGGGATCGAATTTCATCAGAGTAACTTTCAATCCTCGAGATTCCAGAATCTTACCGATCGAAGCAGAAGTAATCCCTTTACCCAAGCTTGATATCACGCCACCGGTTACAAATATGTACTTTGCCATAAAAACTTCCTTATCCCGCCCTTTCTTACCTTATGCCTAAACTACTTGAACGAAAGGGCGGGATTATTTCGGCCGTACAACTTATGTCGCCAAAATTAAAACTGCTGCTCCATAAGTTGTGGCCTCAATAAAAAAGGCGTTTAGCGCCGATAGTCTGGCCTTAAAACGCCTTTGTTTAATTTAGGTAAATTCTTACTTTGAATTACCATTTATAAATATACCATATCTGCAGAAGATGTCAATTTTTAAGATTTACATCTTCGGCAAATAGGTTTCTCCCATTAAATATTTATCTATAGAATAGGCGACTCTTCTTCCTTCTGAGATAGCCCAAACAACTAAGGATTGACCCCGATGCATATCTCCGGCAGAAAATACTCCTTGAACCTTCGTCATATAATTCTCATCGGTTTTTACGTTCCCTTTGCTATCAAGTTCTAAACCTAAATCTCCGACTAAGCCGTTGTGTTCAGCATGCAGGAATCCCAGGGCTAAAATGACTAAATCTGCTTCAATTTCAACTTTTCTGTCAGATGCCTCTTGGGTTACTCTCTGACAGAAAAGTTTTTTTACCCAACCCTTTTCTCCTATAAACTTTTTGGTAGAAACCGACCACTCCCTTATTCCGCCTTCTTCATGGCTAGTGGAAGTTTTACAAAGTAAAGGATAATTTGGCCAAGGATAATCTGGCGTCCGACATTCTGGTGGTTTAGCTAAAAGCTCTATCTGCACCACGCATTTTGCGCCTTGGCGGTGAGCTGTTCCTATGCAATCCGCACCTGTATCCCCTCCACCGATAACCACCACTTTTTTATCCTTGGCATCGATTAATTTATCCGCCGCTAATTTTTGGCCACTCACCCTAATATTCGCCTGAATTAAATAATCTAAAGCAAAATGGATCCATTTTAATTGCCTGCCTTCGATCTTTAAATCTCGTGGGACGCGCGAACCAGTAGCAAGGCAGACAGCAGCAAAATCTTTACTTAACTTTTTTACTGGATAATCTACACCCACATTCATTCCCCTTGCAAAGACAATTCCTTCTTTCTTTAGAATCTCCAAGCGACGATCAAGAATCCATTTTTCGAGTTTAAAATCAGGGATCCCGTAACGTAACATCCCGCCGACTTGCTCATCCTTTTCAAAAACTACGACCAAATGCCCGGCTTGATTTAACTGGTCAGCGCAAGCCAAACCCGCAGGCCCAGAACCAATAATGGCAATTTCTCTCCCTGAGCGTCTCTTGGGTGGATGCGGTTTAACTAGACCGGCTCCAAAGGCGTATTCAATAATATTTAATTCATTCTCCCGAATTGTTACCGGATCGTCATTGATTCCTAAAACACAAGCATATTCGCACAGCGCCGGGCATAACCTTCCGGTAATCTCCGGGAAGTTATTCGTCGCGCTGAGTAATTGAAATGCCTCCTGCCACCGGCCACGGAAACTTAAGTCATTCCACTCCGGAATATAATTACCAATGGGGCAACCCCAATGGCAGAAAGGCGTGCCGCAATCCATACAGCGCGAGGCCTGCTCTTCGGAATCTTTATCGCTACGTAAAAGCATTGCTTCCCGGTAATCCTTTATCCGCTCGCAAACTAGTCGGTATTTTGCCGCTTGCCTTTTTACTTTTAAAAAACCCCGCACATCACCCATCTAAGACCTCAGCTAACTCTAATTCCTCTTCTACTTCCTTCTTCTCTAAAACCCGTTTATACTCTCGAGGCATAACCTTGATAAATTTCTTAATCTCCCGGCCAAAATTATCCAGAATTTTTTCCGCCACTTGACTTTGTGTGTATTGATAATGCTTCTTCAATAGTTCATAAATATTCTTTACATCATCTACCGAAACCCCTTCCAGTTCTACCATCTCTAAATTACATCTTTGTTTAAAACTCTTAGGTATATCGTAAATGTAAGCAATGCCGCCAGACATACCCGCAGCAAAATTCCTGCCGGTTGCACCTAAAACTAGCACCCTTCCTCCGGTCATATATTCGCAACCGTGGTCGCCTACGCCTTCTACTACTGCCAATAAACCGGAATTGCGGATACAGAATCTTTCTCCGGCTACACCCCGGATATAAGCCTCACCTGAAATTGCGCCATAAAAAGTAGTGTTACCGATGATGATGTTTTCTTCAGCTTTATAATCAGCTCCTCGGTCAGGATAAATAATAATTTTTCCTCCAGAGATGCCTTTGCCTACGTAGTCATTCGCTAACCCTTCTAATTCAAAAGTAAGGCCTCTTGCTAACCAGGCCCCAAAACTTTGTCCGGCCACTCCTTTAAATTTACAGTGAATGGTATCCTCAGGCAGACCTTCTTCTCCATAAATCTTACAGACCTTGCCGCTTAACATTGCTCCGGTAGTGCGATTTGTGTTTTCAATAGGTAACTCCATACGTACCGGCTCTCTTTTTTCTAAAGCATCTAAAGCTTTGGCAATTAGTTTTAAATCTAAAACTTCATCTATCCCATGATCCTGTTTAATTAGACAATGCGTTTCTACGCTTTCGGGTACCTCGGGCTGATAGAGAATTTTGGAAAAATCAATTCCTTTGGCCTTCCAAGGCAAAATCTCTGAATTTAGCTCTAGAACTTGAGTCCGGCCAACCATCTCATCTACGGTTCTTATGCCTAAACTGGCCATAATCTCGCGCAATTCCTGCGCCATAAAGTGAAAATAATTAATAATGTATTCGGGCCGACCGCGGAATCTCTGGCATAAAACTTCGTCCTGCGTAGCAATGCCTAGTGAGCAGTTATTCAGATGACAATGCCTAAGCATCACGCAACCTAAAACAATTAAAACCGAAGTAGCAAAACCAAATTCTTCGGCTCCTAATAAAGTAGCAATCGCGACATCACGGCCAGTGCGCATCTGGCCGTCAGTTTGCAGACGCACTCTACTTCTTAAATCATTTAACACCAAGGTCTGGTGGGTCTCGGATAAACCCAATTCCCAGGGAAGACCCGCATGTTTAATCGAGCTTAACGGCGAAGCACCGGTTCCTCCATCTCCACCAGAAATTAAAATCATATCCGCATGGCCTTTGGCTACTCCCGCAGCCACCGTTCCTACGCCAATTTCTGAGACGAGTTTCACGCTAATCCGCGCCTGAGGGTTAGTATTTTTTAAATCAAAAATTAACTGCGCCAAATCTTCAATGGAATAAATATCGTGGTGCGGTGGAGGAGAAATTAAAGTTACACCGGGAGTGGTATAACGCGTGCGGGCAATAGTAACACTTACTTTGTGTCCGGGGAGTTGGCCGCCCTCGCCTGGTTTTGCGCCTTGCGCAATCTTTATCTGCAACTCATCGGCATTAACTAAATAGTTAGTAGTAACTCCAAACCGTCCGGATGCAACTTGTTTTACCGCACTCCTAGTTGAGTCTCCGTTAGGAAGCGGATTAAATCGCAGGGGATCTTCTCCCCCCTCTCCTGTATTTGACCGTCCTCCTAATTTATTCATCGCAATGGCTATTGTCTCGTGCGCTTCTTTACTTATAGACCCAAAACTCATTGCCCCAGTAGCAAAACGCCTGACAATTTCTTCCACTGGCTCTACTTCTTCTATCGGTATAGAATTAGTTTTCTTGAATTTGAGTAGACTGCGCAAGGTCACCGGATTCTTTGCCTGGTCATTCACGAGTTGCGCAAATTCTTTATACTTTGGGTAATCATTTTTCCAGACCGCATCTTGTAAAGCAGCAATGGTCTCGGGGTTCCATAAATGGAATTCGCCGTCTTTTTTCCATTGATATATACCGTCATTACCTAAATAAGGAACTACCAAATTATCTTCTCTATAAGCCTCGTGGTGTCTTAAAATCGTCTCTTGCGCAATCATTTCAAAACCAATCCCGCCGATTCTGGAGACGGTCCCACAAAAACATCTCTCAATAACTTCCTCATTTAGCCCTAAGGCCTCAAAGATCTGCGCCCCGCGGTAGCTCTGTAGAGTGGAGATACCCATTTTAGAAAGAATCTTTAAAATACCTTTTTCTACGGCCTTGCGATAATTTTTTAGCGCTAAAGAAGCATCTTGTGTCAACTCTTTCTCCTGAAACAGGTATTCCACTGCGGCGTAAGCCAGATACGGGTTGATACAGTCCGCACCATAACCGAATAAAAGCGCAAAATGATGCACCTCCCGCGGTTCGGCACTCTCTACAATAATCCCGACGCGGGTACGCAGAGCCTTTTGCACTAAATAATGGTGCACTGCTCCCACCGCTAAAAGTGCCGGAAGAGCGCAATAGTCTTTGTTTGCGCCGCGATCACTTAAGATCATAAAAGTAAACCCTCGCTTAATCGCCAAAGCCACCTGTGCACAAAGATTATCCAGGGAATTCTTTAAATCTTTGCCATCAGTTGCCCGGAAAAGAATAGGGATAGTTTTAGTTTTAAAGCCATTCACCCGAATATGGCGAATCTTCTCCAGTTCCTCATTGGTGAGAATCGGCTTTTTTACCCGTAACTTATGGCAATGCTGGGGTGTTTCAGATAAGAGATTTTCTTCTGGCCCCAAGTACGTTTCTAAACTCATCACTATTTCCTCGCGAATAGGGTCGATTGCCGGATTAGTGACCTGCGCAAATAACTGCCGAAAGTAGTTGTAAAGTAATTGCGGTTTCCCCGAGAGTACTGCATACGGAGTATCATCTCCCATGGAACTAATCGGCTCGCTAGCCTTCTGGGCCATGGGCTTAAGGATGACTTTTAAATCTTCGCGGGTATAACCAAAGGCCTTTAGCTGCGGCAAAATATCCGGCGCAGTTTCGTTTGCCTTTGCTTTCGGCAAAGGCAAACGAAGTGCCTCTAACTCTACCATCTTCTTTTGTATCCAGTTACCATAAGGTTTGACAGAAAATATTATTTTCTTAATTTCTTCATCCTCGATAATCCAGCCAGCTTGGGTATCAATAAAAAGCATCTTCCCCGGCTCTAGTCTACCAGAAATTAAAATCTCGGATGGTGCAATATCTAAAACTCCTAATTCTGAAGCCATAACTACAAGATCCTGTTTTGTAACAATGTAGCGCGCAGGACGCAGGCCGTTTCTATCCAAAACCGCGCCTACCCTTGTGCCATCGGTAAAAACAATCGCGGCCGGGCCATCCCAAGGCTCAATCAAACAGGCATTATACTTGTAGAAGGCCTTGAGCTTCTCGTCCATAAAATTATCCTGTTGCCAGGCAGAAGGGATGAGTATCATCATTGCCTGAGCCAGCGGCCTTCCAGATAGGACCAAAAGCTCAAAAACATTATCTATGGCTGCCGAATCGCTTCCTCCCGGAACAATCACCGGAAGTATTTTCTTTAATTCCTTTCCAAATAAGTCGCTTTTTAATAATCCTTCCCTGGCATGCATCCAATTGATATTTCCCCGCAAGGTATTTATCTCTCCGTTATGCGCAAGAAATCTGAATGGTTGCGATAAATCCCACGTAGGAAAGGTATTGGTGCTATAACGAGAATGAACCAGGCACAATGCGCTTTCTAAGCTATCGTCCCTTAAGTCAACGAAGAATTTATCCAACTGTTCTGGCATAAGCAAACCCTTATAGGAAAATGTGCGGCTGGATAAATTGGTGATATAGAAAAATGATTTTTGTTTTATGGCTGACGCGCGAATTTCATTTTCAATGCGCTTTCTTATACAATAAAGCTTTCTTTCAAAATCTAATTGATTTTTTCCGCCAAAATTATTGGCGGATCCGCCACATTTTGTGGCGGAAGCAATAAAAACCTGTTCAATAACCGGTTGAGTCTCTTGGGCGGTCTTACCTATATCAGAATTATCAACCGGCACTTTACGCCACCCCAGAAGCATTTGTTTTTCATCTTTTATAAACTTCGCGAATACTTTTTTGCAATACTCGTATTCTTTTTTGTCGAAAGGTAAAAACACTAACCCTGTACCGTATTCGCCTTCATCGGGTAAATTAATTCCTTCCCGAGAGCATACTTTGATAAAGAATTGGTGTGGGATTTGTAGCAGTATCCCTGCGCCGTCACCGGTTTTTGGGTCAGCCCCGGTTGCCCCGCGATGAGCTAGCCTTCTTAACACCTCAAGACCTTGTCTGATAATCTGGTTTGATTTTCTTCCCTTTATATCACAGACAAAGCCCACTCCGCAGGAATCATGCTCAAACCGCGGGTCATATAAACCCTGTTTTTCAGGAAAGTGTTTATATTCCATTCCTTATCTCGCTTTAAAGATTCCGCCGGCTCTCAATATATCGGCAGATACTTGTCTAACTCGTACTCAGAGACCTGGATGCGGTAACCGTCCCACTCTTTCTTTTTAATCTCGATGAACCTCGGAAATATGTGTTCTCCCAAAATCTTTTTCACAAGTGCACTGTTTTCTGCGATTGCTATGGCATACCCAAGGCTATCCGGCAGAGTTTCTATCCCTTTTTCTTTTCTTTCTGCGTCCGTTAGATGATACAGATTCTTCTCCATGGGAGCTGGCACTTTATATTTTTTCTCAATTCCTTCAAGGCCAGCATGAAGCATGGCCGCAAAGGTAAGATAAGGGTTACACGCCGGATCACAGGCCCTGAATTCACAACGCGTGGCCTTTTCCTGTCCAGGATAATAATCGGGAACCCTTATCAGCGCGCTCCTGTTTCTACGGCTCCAGGCAACATACACCGGCGCCTCATAACCAGGAACTAGCCTTTTATAAGAATTTACAGTCTGGGCAAAGATTAAACTGATCTCTTTTGCGTGTTTCAGAAGCCCTGCTATATACTGCTGCGCAACTTCAGAAAGATTATCTTTGGATTTGGCATCAAAAAAGGTATTCCTATCGCCTTTAAATAGCGACTGATGCGTATGCATACCAGAACCATTCTGGCCGAATATGGGTTTCGGCATAAAGGTAGCATAGACGCCAAACTTGCTGGCGATTTCTTTGACTGCCACTCTATAGGTAATGACGCTATCTGCCATCTGTAGGGCATCCCTATAGCACATATCTACCTCGTGCTGCGAAGGCGCAACTTCGTGATGTGAATATTCCACCTGTACGCCCATTTGTTCCAGAGCTAAAATTGTTTCGCGTCTTAAATCACTGGCTACGTCCAGAGTAGTCAGATCAAAATAGCCTCCTCTGTCCAGTATCTCTGTAGCCTGGTCATTCTTAAAATAAAAATATTCGAGCTCCGGCCCAACATAATAATGATCGAATCCCATCTTCTTTGCCCGCTGGAGCGCTTTCTTTAAAACATAGCGAGGGTCTCCCTCATAAGGAGTCTTGTCAGGGTTTAATATATTACAGATCATCCTGGCCACTGCTTTTTCTTTCGGCCTCCAGGGGACCAGCGAAAAGGTATCCGGGTCAGGTAGGGCGATCATATCTGATTCCTCTATATCTTGATAACCGGTAATAGATGAACCGTCGAAACCCATGCCTCTTTCCAAGGCACCCTTTAACTCGTTGTCAGTTATGGCAAAACTTTTAACCTGGCCTAAGACATCGGTAAACCATAGCCTTATAAACTTCACGTCCTTATCCTTTACCAGTTTTAAAATATCCTCTTTTGTTCTCTTTGACATCTCTGCCTCCTTTTTTATTAGTTGTTTATTTGATTTGGCTTTCTTGTAACGGCTCTTTTTCATCCTATCGCTACACCCCCCCTCTCGCCTGTCCTGATTCTTATACATTGTGGTAAATCCAGGATAAATATCTTACCGTCTCCAATCTCTCCGGTATTTGCGCCTTTGATGATTGCTTTGACAGCCAGTTCAACAAAATTTTCATTAACTGCAATCTCCAGGCGGATTTTGCGTAATAGATTGCCTGTCTCTTTTATTCCGCGGTAAATTTCAGTTACACCTTTCTGCCGGCCGTGGCCTAGAACTTCGCTTACCGTTATTAAATTGACTTTGGCTTTGTATAGCTCCTCTTTTACTTCTTCTAATTTGTCCGGCTGAATGATGGCAATAATTAGTTTCATTTCAAGCCTCCTATTCTAAAACTGTATAAGCTCGTTCATGATGTTGAGTTAAATCAAGCCCCATCAACTCCTCTTTTTCTACCACCCTGACACCAATAAACAAATCTACGAGTTTATAAATAATAAAGGTGACAATAAAGGTATAAGCTAAAGTTACTACAACCGCAAACAACTGCACCAAAAATTGTTTGGGATTGCCAAAGAACAATCCATCCGCTCCAAGAGGATTCACTGCCTTAGAAGCGAATAAACCCGTAGCCAAGGCTCCCCAGATACCGCCGATACAGTGCACGCCAAAAGCATCCAAGGAATCATCATAGCCTAGCTTGGGCTTAATAACGCTGACTGCGGTAAAACAAAATACGCTCACCAATAATCCTATAACTATTGCGGGGATGACGCTCACAAATCCCGCCGCTGGTGTAATTGCAACCAAACCCGCAACTGCACCACTTGCGGTTCCGAACATCGTAGGTTTACCATTACGTAACCATTCTAAAAGCGCCCAACTTAAACCAGCTGCTGCAGCTGCAGTGTTGGTGACTACAAAGGCATTTACAGCTAATCCATTTGCCGCCAAAGCGCTTCCGGCATTAAAACCAAACCAACCAAACCAAAGAAGGCCTGTGCCTAAGGCCACAAAAGGAAGGCTGTGCGGCGCAGGTATATTAGAATCTAAATTTTTTCTGCGGCCGATAATCAAAGCAGTGACCAAAGCAGCAATACCTGCATTGATATGTACAACAGTTCCGCCAGCAAAATCTAAAACTCCTAAACTCTTAAGCCACCCACCCACTCCCCAAACCCAATGAGCTAACGGGTCATATACAAAAGTTGCCCATAGCAAAATAAAAACTAAAAATGCGGAAAACTTCATTCTCTCTGCAAAAGCACCTATAATTAACGCTGGCGTGATAATGGCAAACATAGCTTGAAAAATCATAAATGCTTGATGTGGTATTGTCGCTGCGTAATCCGCAAAAGGCTCAAAACCAACTCCCTTTAAACCAAACCAACTCATACCTCCCCAAAACCCCCGTCCCGGACTAAAGGAAAGGCTATAGCCAAAAAGGACCCACTGCAAACTAAGTACGCACATAATAATAAAACACTGCATTAGCACACTTAACATATTCTTCTTCCTCACCATGCCGCCATAGAAAAAAGCAAGGCCGGGACTCATCAGTAAAACAAGGGCGGAAGAAATCAACACCCACGCCGTATCGCCTGTATTAATCATCAGTTTTCCTCCTCTTTAAGCTTACAAAAACAAAAAAGGCGTCCTTCACTCCCTACTTCGGGTAAAAGACGCCTTAGTCTATTAGAATATCAACTAGAAAACTTTCTAGTAAGACATCGCTGTCATTTTAATACTAGGCAACTCTTTATATCAATGCCTCTTTGCTTTTGTAGAACATTTTAAAGTTTGCTTTTGGCCTTCTTTTATTGTCGGCTCTTTATCACTGAACTCTTCGCATTGCCAAACGGGAAGCTTCCTGGGGAAAATACAAGTTTTATCATTGGCGCAGGTTATACATAATCCTTTCTTTACCATAGCTATCCTCCTTTTAAATCAGCCCTCTCTTTAAAAAGGGCTGCTAAAGGGACAATTGGTTAAATCTTTTTAAGATTTAACTGTACTTATCGAGGAATCCTCAAAATTTGTGTGCAAATTTTGGGTATTGCCTAAAATTTGATCTACTTCTTCCTTATCGCAATCCATCACATAAGGAATACCGGAAACACAAGCGGCTTCGCGAGTCAAGGCAAAGATATCGTCTCTAGTGATATGCTTGAGAGCAAACTTTCTCTCCCCTGCCATGAGTTGCTTAAGACCGGTTGCTAACCGATCGTAATAAGTGTACATTCCAATAGCGCCTACGGGGATATCTTTGAAGTCTTTCCCGTATTTTGCTTTTAAGTTTTCAGCAGCAACAAAAATCTGCTCTATGGTATCTCCGTATTTCTTATACTCTTCAGGCACCTTGCCTTCTTTTATCAATCTGCCCACCGTCTTAGCGGCCATCGCTGCAGCAAACGTTGCTCTACCCATACATATAGCCTTAACATAAGGGCTAGCTAAGGCTATCGCTTTGAAAATATGATCTTCTAGGCTCAAGCCTCCTGCCATTGCTACTGGCGGAATATATTGACCTTGCGCTTCGATTCTTTTTAACATCTGATAAAGTAAGCACTCTAGTTCCACGGTCGGTATGCCCCACTCATTCATCATTCGCCAAGGTGACATTCCTGTTCCGCCACCTGCTCCGTCTACTGTAAGTAGATCAATTTTAGCATTAGAGGCATATTTTACTGCTCTTGCCAGATCTGCTGGCCGATAAGCACCGGTTTTTAAAGTAACGTATTTAAATCCCAATTTTCTTAAACGCGCTACCTCCTTATAAAACGCTTCTTCTTCTACCATCCCCAGGCGCGAGTGTCTTTCAAATTCTTTAATCGCTCCTTCTTCGTAGGCTTTCTTTGTCACTGGATCTTCAGGATCAGGATAAACAATATAACCCCTTTTCTTCAACTCCAGCGCCCTTTCAATAGAAGGTAATTTTACTTCACCTCCAATATCTTTTGCTCCCTGACCCCATTTGGGCTCAATGGCCTCGATGCCTAATTCTAAGGCATACTCTGGAACGCCCAACCTTCCATCTTCCACATTATATTGCACTACAATTGTTCCCTGGCCGTTATGCCATCTCTTGTAACTATTGATCCGGCGTTCAAATTCAGGAGACTTTACCAGTCTACCATTTTTAATTTCGGCTTTATGGTCCATACCACAGACGTTCTCTCCTACCACGACTATTGTCCCGCAGATAGCCGCACCCACGGCATTTTCTTCCCAGTTTATTCTGGCTACATCCGTTGAGCCTAAGGCTCCGGTAAAAAATGGTACGTCTAATTTAATCTTATATTTTCCGCCGACCTCAGTAGATACATCTACAGCAGGAAAGGTTGCTTTATCAGAATCAGCTTCTACTCCCACCGCACCCACACATGTTCCTTGAATATTAAAGTGAGAAAAGTCTATGGGATAGTCTTTCTCCGAGCCAGCAACTACTTTTCCATAAGGTTGGGGGTAGATAAGCTCCCTACCTCTAATCGCCGATTTTGCCACTTCACAAAAACCTATACAACCGTCTAAACATACAACGCAAAGCCCAGAACAGGGAGATGGACTTACTCTATTTTTAGTATTTGTAGCAGGACTGGCATTTGGTTTACTCAATGACATTGTTTCCTCCTTTTTAATTGGTTTTTAAACTATTCTTTATAAACAATAAACACCGTCGTCTTCATCTCACACCACTCTGTGTCTACACCACTAAGCCCTAAAAATTCTGTAAACTTAAATTCGCAAAACTTCACCTTGCTTTTTCCTTAATCTCCGTTGATAAAATAATTGCTTCTGCAACTTCGCGCATAGTCTTACGATGATCCATACTAAATTTTCGAATCCTTAAATAAGCCTCTTCTTCTGTTAAGTGTTCTTCTCTCATCAAAATCCCTTTAGCGCGTTCAACTATTTTACGAGTTTCTAATTCTTCTTGAATTACCCTGCTCTTTACCATCAACTCTGTATTTTCAATAGCCACGGCTGCCTGATTAGCAATAGATGTTAAAACTTCAATTTCGGTTTCCATAAAATCGTGCGACGTAGAAGTGTAACAATTAACCACTCCGATAACTTTGCCTTTTACTGTTAAAGGAACGCACAAAAGTGAACATAGACCCTCTTTTTCTGCAATATTCTTGTATTTATATTCCTTCTCCTTTGTAACATCTTTAACAGCCATAGGTTTATTTTCTTTAGCAACTTTGCCGGCGATTCCCTCTCCAACCTTTAAGGGAGGTTTCTTGTTATATTCTTCGCTCATACTTTGAGTCGCCCTGATTACAAGCTCATTGTTTTTCTCGTCAATGAGCATTAATGAACAGATGCTTGAACCCATTACCTCAGCAGTTACAGTAACTATCAGACGGAGAATATCTTCCAAGTATAAATCTGAAGCTATGGCTTTACTTATTTTCGACAAAGCCTTTATCTGTTCTTCAAAAGACATACTTTCCATAGTTACCTCCTCTTCACTTGGAGGAATAAAAAAAGGCGTTCTTGAGTCCCTAATTGGACACTGAAGAACGCCCTCGTCCTAAAAATAAAAACGTCCTACTTAGCAAGCATTGCTAAAAAGGACGTCATTATCCGGTTTTCTGACTTTGAAAGGAAAGTACTGTAAAATAAAAAAGCGTTCTTTTCAGAACGCTACATTGTTCTTTCCTTCAAGCACAAACTCTGTGCTCTCTTTCTTATTACAAATAAAGGTTAACATATTATTATAAGTCTGTCAAGCTTTATTTATTCTATCAGAACGTGTTTTTAGGTTTCTATACCTATAACAGCGGTATCTCCGCTCAGGACGCCCAGAAATATTCCACAAGTGAAAGACTCTCCAGACACAGCTATTAAGAGGTAACTCCCTTGAGAGCACCCGGAAAGGGGTCGAACAAGAGGTGAACCCTAGAGAGACGCCCAGAAATACGGAGCGACAGAAAGACTCTCCGCACACTGGTTGAGAGTTGGCTCGATTCCCCTCACCACCCCAGAAAGGGGTCGATAAGAGGTGAACCTTAGAGAGACGGACAGAAATTTTGAACGGCAGAAAGACTCTCTGTATACAGGTAGAAAAAAGGCTATGATCGATGATATCAATCATAGCCTTCAAACTCTCCCATTATCCGAGGAGAATGATATTACTGGAGTCCCCATCCTATGACGCGAAAGGATACCTCTCTCTATCCTTAGAGAGTCGTCATACACTAATCTACTCTTTCTCCAGCACTTAATAATACATTTGCATCGAATTCATTCTTATTTTTAAATGATTCGTCTATTTCTCGGATTTTAGCGTAACCTAAGAATCGAATTACTTCGTTGAGTCTCAAAGCCGGTCCAGAAAACGTTGGTCTAAGTAATTCATTAAAAACTTTTCTCCTTCTTTCTTCAGACGCAATAATAAATAAAGGATAATTTGAATTTGGTGTTTCGGCCCGCAAATCTGAAAGACGCAAGATTCCCGAATAAATTGAGGTAGAATGTTCGATTTCAAAAGCAGACTTTATTGAATACGGACCAAATTTCCAAACTACATCAATATTTTTTACTGTTGGAGGAACATCTAATGCTTCTCGAAATTCAGAAAGAACTAAATCTCTAAATTGGTGTCCTTCATACTGTCTATTCTGATCATGCGTAGGAACCCAAACATCAAACTTTGCAAGCCTTCCTAAGTGTATTAACCTCCATTGCATTTCATCATGCTCTGATGCTGCGTTTTCAATTTGTTCTTCCACTACTTCTTCTGCTATATGTTTTGGCTCCGGTATTTGGATAAGTTCTTCGTCTTTTTCTAACGTCTTTATAACTCCAAAAATATCGCCATATTGTTTAACAAAATTTGCTGCTGCCCCTTCATTAATCATAGTGAAACCCTGAGGTCTATAATGCTCTTGATAGCCAAAAAGTTTATTTATTTTCTGTAATGGCACATTAACTTTTTCTTCGTTAACTATAAAATACATCAATTCCCATGTTTCTCTGCTTTCTGTCTCTTCCCAGAAATAGCGTGCTAGGTCTCTACTTCTTACTTTAGCTGCGATTTCTCCAATAAAACGAATATAGCCACGATTATAAATCAAGACAACATCTCCTGCTTTCATTTTTTCCCATCGAGATTCATTCATCGGTCCAGGAACAGCACCCCAAACTATAAATGGAGTGCTGTGATAGATATTTTCTAGATTTTCTATTTCTGCCTGAGGGAGGAAGCGCCTAATTTCTTCTAGGTTTCTTTTTCTTTGTATGGTATCTTCAAAATGCTTTTCAGCAGCTAGATTCCCACCAGCAACTACTATGAAGATTCTTCGTAAATTAGTCATATTTTAAAATTAGAATATTATTTTAATTACCCTCTTGCTCACCAAGCCAGTTACATCGCAGCGGAGGCAAATTTCGAAGCCCAGCGCGATTTCTTGCGCAACTGCGGCTCGAACATCTCTTTGAATAACGGAAGTTTAGCAATTTCATACCGTTATCCCTGGCGATACATCGTCGAAAACCGCGGAAATAGAAAATGGGGTCCCTCTCGTGTGAGCCGAGGGGAAACCTCTCGCTATTTACAGGTATGTATTATAGCCGGAATCTAGGGATTATCAATAAAAATCGGCTTTTTGAGAGCTAATTCCTCGCGTAATTTGTCCGTTTTGTCCGGTCTTTTTTGGCTGAAAATGACGTAGCTATTTGACGGGTAAATAGATGTGAAATGTCCACCTAAAAGAGGTGGACATGGGGTTATTTAAATCTTCTTGCCCTTATTTGATTATATTTTTCTGCACCAGTCGTTGCCCCTCTCCTACCGTTAGACTGCCGGCAAACAGACGCTTGTAAAAATATAAATATCCCTGATTTTATTTTCCCTTTTTATTTAAAATTTCTTTACATTTTAAACATACTATTAATCTTTTTCTTTTTTCATTTATAATCGTAAATATTGCTACCAAATAATTATGTGATAATTTCTCTCCGCATCTCATACAGCTATTCATTTTAATTCCTCCTATTTTAGCCCTTACAAACTCACAACTCGTAACTAAGTTTCCGATACCTTAGTAGCCTACCTGACCTGCCCCCGTCCCGCCCGTCAGTATCGCTAATAAAACTCAAACCCTCTCTCACTGACCAACTTTTTAATTTTGCCTGTATGCATCCTTTGGCCTTCGGATAGGTGAAAAAAAATAGGGCTCGGCACTGATAATGCCGGGCCCTATTTTAGTTTTTAAGGTTATAACTTGACGACTTTGGTCGCCTGTTCGCCTTTGGGGCCTTGTTCGATTTCAAATTCGACTTGCTGGCCTTCAGCTAAAGACTTGTATCCTTCACCCTGAATAGACGAATGATGGACAAACACATCCTTACCATTCTCAGGTGTGATAAATCCATAACCTTTTTGATCGCTGAACCACTTTACTGATCCTTTTACCATTGTTTGCTACCTCCTTTTCTTAAAAGATTATAGTAAAAACCCGTCAGAAATCTGCATCACATTTACCTGATAGATTCTACAACCTCTAACGGGGCAAACAATGACAGTGATAAAAAAACCGCAAGGTTAGCTTTCCTAATCCTTGCGGCCTAAGACTTCTAATCTTTTTACTACGATATTATAATACCATAATTTTTTTATTAGTCAACAATAATAAAATAATAATATGGGGTCCCTCTCGTATGAGCCGAGGGGAAACCTCTCTATATTTACAGGGATGTATTATAAGGCTGAATATAGCGGTTATCAAGGAAATTCAGCGCTTCAGAGAGGTCATTTCCTCGCGTAATTTGTTCGTTTTGTCCGGTCATTTTTGGCTTGAAATTGCGTAACTATTTGACGGGTAAATAAATGTAAAATGTCCAACTCTTTTAGGTGGACATAGGGTTATTTACATCTTCTTACCTTATTATTTGGTTATATTTTTTGCACCGGGCGAGTTAAGCGTGTTCTTTTCGCCGGCGGGAAACGAGTTTCCTTCCGCCATGTCCCTGGTTCTTCCTGCTTTGCTTCTTATCAGAATACTGTCTTTGAGTAAAATCTCCTTCTGTGCCAGGCCCTTTATCGTATTCTCCTTTAAACGAGCCTCCCTGTTTACGCCTAGAAAAACAATCCTTGCAATATACCGGGCGGTCTCCGGCGGGCTTAAAAGGAACTTCGCATTCTTTATGGCAGTCTGCGCAAATCGCTTGAGTAAATCTTCTCTCCCTGTAACTATTGCCCTGATCTCTTTTTTCGTGGCGGCGGAAGTGATCAAAACGCTGAAAAGGCTTGGAATAATGTTCACCTTTAAAAGGCCTTTCTGAAGACTGGCTGATTAAGCTATCTATCTTCTTCTCAAGAATCACCAGCTGCTGTTGCATTTTAGCCATGAGAACCGCTATATCCGGCTCAGCCTGCGGCGGAACTGAAGTATCTTCGTGCTTAGAATTTCTTTTCATTATGCTTCCTTTCTTAGTCTAATTTCACCGCTTTTATGCATTAAAAAATAAAGGCCTTATTTAAAACTCTAGTATTATTATAAATCTCTATCTCTAAAACACAAACAAAAAATGCCCGGGATTCGAGGGAAGTGAAAACAAGAAAAACCCAGCACATTCTACCGGGCCTCTTCTTATTTTTTCAGGTTATAACTTGACTGCGTTAGTAGCTTGTTCGCCTTTAAGACCTTGAGTTATTTCAAACTCGACTTCCTGTCCTTCTGCTAAAGATTTATATCCTTCACCCTGGACTGCGCTGTGCTGCACGAATACATCATTGCCAGACTCAGAATTATAAGACGCTTTATGTAATCCTTTAATTATCAAGATATTGCTAAACAAATCCAGTTTCCTGCGTTTAAATATTTGTTTTGTAATTCTTTGATCTACATTTGTTTATATAAAACGTCTTGTTTCGTTGGGGTGCCTCTCAGGTTTCATTAAGGAAATACTCTCTTATCCAACTAGATTAATTATATATACAATATTGTTACTATATCAAGAATATTTGGGTTTTAGAGAGGTATTCCCTCGCGATCCTGAGCAAGGCCTTCGACTACGCTTGAGGCCGCACCGAAGGAGTCCTATTTGTCCACTATTTTTGGGGTCAAAAATGCGTAAGTGCTTGGAAGATAAAAAGTTAATGTTTCTCCATCATCAAAAGGTGAATAAACATTAACTTGGTCTTTAGCCGATTATTTTTTCTTATGGCTTGCACAGCGCTTCGATTTTCCAGATGCAAAATTTTTACACGACTTACCTTCTTTTGTTTTAGCAATACATTTTACTTTTGCCATATGACTACCTCCTTTTTAGTTAATTATTTAAACCTAGCACTACTTCAGTTTAGTGTAATGCTCACCATTAGTCAAGGGTTATTAAGTTAGAACCAATTCCTTGTTAGTAGTAGTAAAACTCATGTAAAAGTCGCACGGTGCAAAAATTATATATTACTGTCGGCTACGTTAAAAACCGGTTATATTTTTTGCACCGGTCGGTTATTAGTGAAGAAGAATATAAGCGGGAAAAAGCCCAGCTATTTGATAAGAAGTTCGATAATTTGGATGGGGGTAACCCTGACGGGGACTGGCACGAACGCTTCAAAAACTTTCTAACTCTTGCTCACCAATCCAGTTACATCGCAGCGGAGGCAAATTTCGAAGCCCAGCGCGATTTTCTGAAGCGGCTGGGTTCGAACTTCAGGTTATACAACTCAACCTTATTAGTTTCTTATACTTCGGTTTTCAAAATTTTCGCAGAAAAGCAAAAATATAATTTGGGGTCGCAAGAGTTCCCCCCTGCGAACACCGAATTGCCATAATATCTTTTGTTTGAACTAGGGACTAAGGAAGTTCCCCCTCCAGAGGAATCTTTCCTTTTTTCATACGTTTTTGTTGCAAACTTACCACTTATTTCTTCAAAGACCTTTTTATTATAACATTCATCGGCTATTTTTTGTAATGTTTTATTCCATAGTTCAGCATTTTCTCCTCTATTAAAAGGCCGACCGAATAAGCCGATTTTAAGTTTACCAATACCTCTTTTCTTATCAGTGATTTGACAGACGACAGAATTAATTATTCGGGGTAAAATTGCCTGAATGCGTTCCCTGTTGTTTTGATTCATCATATAATAATCTTCAAATAGCTGTAGTGTCTTAATAGAGTCATGAGCCGTACCGGCCTGCACCTTCTCTAGTTGGATTTCAGATTTTAGTCTTTTTTCTTCCAAATCAAGCTCTGACTCTTCTAGATTGAGAGCTTCAAGTTTCTGCTTAATCGCATCAACTCCTGCCATCCCTTTATCTGTAAGTACTTCAACTAAATTAGCAATTTTGGTACGGATATCCTTCAGTCTTGACTGGACTCTATCTAAATCATCCTCCAAAACCCCTATTGTTGATGCGGTCGCTTGATTAGCTTGTTTTATGATATTGCTAACTGTATCTGGGTTTAAATGTAAGTGCCGTAGAACCCCTATTATTGCTTCATCTACTGCTTCTGATGCCAAATAATTAGTTTCTTCACAATCAATGCCGTTAGTTTTATATGCTTTCATACACATATAATAAGGATAATATTTGCCACCTTTCCCGGTGGCCGGTCTTGCAATCATGGTTGATCCACAATTACTGCATTTAAGTAGACTTTTGGCAAGATAAACATAATGACGATTTGAACCATTGGGGCTGTGATTAGTTAGCCTATTTCTATTAAAAATAGCTTGGATTGTTTTGTGAACATCCTCAGTCCTTAAGGGCTCCCAATTCCCCGGATAAATTTCTCCATCGTGTTCCTGCTTAGCAGTATAGCGGATGTTTTGAAGGATGCGTGATACCTGAGGCTTTGAATACGTTTTCCCACGAAGAGACTTGTACCCCTTTTGATGCAAAATATCGACAACCTTTCCGGCACTTTTTACTCTCAAATATGTTTGATCAATAAATTTAACATGTTTCTTATAAACAGGATCGGGTTCATAAGTAGTCTTATCGTTGGCATCTTTGGTTATTCGATAACCGATGGGTGGTGGACCGATTGGACGACCTTGGCTAAGATGTCTCGAGATGGTTTCTATGCTGTATTGCGCTATCCGTTCCGCTTGCCACTGAGCAAGATTGGCGTGATTGCGCATAATCATCTGCCCATCAGGCGTCGATGTATCTATATCCAAATCCAAACAAACAAGAGCAACTTCATTCTCATTAAATTCCGCTGAGATATCAATGTAATCTCTCATATTTCTTGCTAAACGATCCAGCTTCGTCACAATAACCACGTCAATAAGCTTTAACTTAGCAAGCTCAAGGGCCTTGGCTAACCCCTTTCTCCCTTCCCGTTTTGTTGCACTTCGTCCTTTTCTCTGTCCATCAACACTCTCATTCTCCACGAATATATCAACGAGTTCCCATTTTTGGGGAGCATGTAGACTTGATTTAGACCTCACCCAATTTTTAAGAACCTCTTTCTGATGATCTAATGATTCACCTATTTTCTTTGCCTGCTTGTCTGTTGATACGCGAACGATACCAAAAACACGAACAGTTTTGGAATCCTTAAAACTATAGACAGTTGTAACCTTTCTCCAGGAAGAAGCCTTTTGAGCCATGGCATTGCGCCTCACTTTCGTATGGGTATCATTATACAATAATTGTAACTAATTACAATCCTTTTTATTTCCATAAATGTCTCTGCTGGCTTCCTGGCATGACTCAGCCCAAAGCAGGCCAAAGATTTCACTAAATTCTTTTAGCCTCTCTTCATCTGACAATTGAGTGTAGGGATTACTTGGATTAGCATACAACTCAGGCGCAGAGCTAGCATCAGTGATTTCGACTATAAAAAGCCGAATCACTTTTCCGGAATGCTTTATTTTATTTTTCTTTTTATGCAAATCCACTTAGGTCTCCCCCCTCAACTCCGCATATATCCTTGCTCTCTCGCAATCTCCCATATCGCCTGCCTATCCTCATCAGAAAAATCCTTTGATTCAGCCCACTCCTCAAATACAGATAACAAATTCCTGTCGGGGAATTTACTCGCGTAATCCCTGAATTTCTCTGCCTGCTCTCTGTAGAAACTCTCCTTATCCATTTATGCTTTCTCTTTTACAAAGATGATAACTAATTCCCTCGCTCGACACTTCTTATAATCTCAGGTATAAAACCACATAAGAAAAACTGTCTATAATTCCAGTTTCTTTTTCTCTCCATCATTACAGAATCAACAGCAAATAGAACATAACCGGCAACTATCTTTACTATGTCGATAACCGCAGGAGTGTTTGGGCAAGGGTTTCGTTTTTTATTAGCTGCCTTCGGAAAAGCATCTAGAAAGCTTGCTTTATTGGGCTCCTGGATGAATATATACCCTGTATTGGCCTGCCGATCTAAACCAGTAAAAATAACCGGATTAGTTTTATAAAAATACTTTGAAACAAATAGTCTTGTTTCATCATTATCCGGCGCACAAATTGCTATATCGCATGTTGTATCTACATTATCCTCAATTGCCTTTTGAAACATCACCGGGTATGTGATTATCTCGGTTTTTCTAATTCCTTGTTTAGCTAAATTTTTAGCAAGACAAATTGCTTTATTTTTATACAAGTCTTCCTCAAAAAACTTCTGCCTCGTTAAATTGGAAAGCTCTACACTATCTCCGTCAAAGATTTTCAAACAACCGACGCCCTTCCTAATCAAACCCTCGCCGTTTTCTCCACCTAAACCACCGGCACCAATAAGCACAACGGTAAGCTCATTCATAATCTCTTGCTTAAACCCGGGGACTACTTCTTGCCGAGAAGTAGCGCTTGCAGTAGAGCTATCTTTAGGCTTAATCTCTTTGCAATAAAACCTAACTGATTTCAGTGATGCGAAAGACTCTTCCATCGATTCTCTCCACTCCTCTGCCATAAAGGTCAACCTCAAAATCAAACGATGAATAAAATCTAATGTAACCATCCCTTGAAAATATTGCGCCCACTGCTTTGTAACCACCCTTATCCAAAGTTTCCTGAAGTCTTAAGTCAATGCCTGAAGGGATAGTAGACTCTATTCCCATACCAGGGTGTATATGCGTGCATGCTTGAAGCTTGTGATTGCATCTGCTCAAATAAATCAAGGCTTTCCTTACCGCCACTTCTTCAGCCTTGGCAAAGATAAAAGTCTGCGTCTGAAGCGGTAAATCAATGATTCTATCCAGCACAGAGATATTGCCGATCTGAGGACCAGTGACAAAATGCAAGGACTCAACCTTTCCTTTATTAAGATAATCAAAACTTTCCCGCAAGAAAAGGGAACTTGCAACAAAGACACTTTTGTTAGCTTCTTTGAGAAAAACCGGCAGCTCATTTAAAAGCTGACCTAGTTTTCCTATTAAAAGCGCCAGCTTGAAGAAGAAATTTGCCTTCTCTGCGTTGTGACCTTTACATGCCAAAGCTATCTCTTCTGAGAGCTTACCGATATTTGCTTCAATTTCATTTTTTATCTTCTCCACTTCAAACGCGGAAAAAGAATCTCCAAAAAATTTGGCTTCCATCCGACACCTCCTTCAATCTGTTCGTCCTTTCGCGTATGAGAGACCTTTTGATTGCGAAAGGCTTCAGCGATTACGCTTTCTATGGTGATTATCCCAGAGTCCACATTTTCGGGTTTCTCTGAAAAGTGAATCATAAATCTGCCTTTACCTTTATCAGTGAAACACTGGCCATGGTCGCTGTCTTTTAATTGTTGAGGTGGCTCAAAGATGTAAAAAGAATAATCATCTTTATAGTTTCGCTCAACAAGACCGCGCCAGCTTCCATAATCAGTTTTAAAGGTGCCAATAAAGGTATTGCCGGTTTTAATCCAGTTGCTTTCCTGCCAATAAGGAATATCCTTACCTGTCTTAATTAGTTTAATGGCCCTGAATTCTCTTGTTTTGGTTACGCTGACAGGTTTTTGTATTGCTTCCGGGTATAGCCTTCTTACGCGGATAAGTTTAGCTTGAGGGTTACTTAAATCCCCCGAAGGGGAGGCAGTGGAAGCGCCTACGCTTACATCTTCGGGGGTTGCGTAAAGCTTCTCCTTGTCGGAAACGAGATTATAGATATCCGCATCGGCTGCCAGGGCGTCACCGCCCTTTCTTGAGAGCACATAACTTTCCCCTAACCCTGCTTCCTCAAGAACTCTTTTAGGGGTTACTCCGGGCGTGATGGCGATATCTTTAATCTGATCACTGCCTGCCACTACGACTGATATGACTTTTTGCATTGGATTCACCTCCTTTCAACTCAGCCTGTTTTATTCCGTTATTTTCTTCCGAGACTTTATTCCGTGTTATTCTGTTGTTTTTATTATGCGCATGCGGAAAAAAGTCCTGAATAAGGTAAAACCTTGTTTTATCAAATAGGTATTTTTCTAAATTGGTTTTGATTTTATTCCTAATGTTATTTAGAACACTAGATGAATCACATACAAACCAAACCTCATCACAACCTAATTGGAAGTCTTTCTCGATCTGTAAACAATGCTTGGAAGAAAGCTGTATTTCTATAGCAATACTCTTATTAAGGTCATGTACTAAAACATCGATATTCTTACCAATATAAGGTTCAACTGTGGCAACTTTGCCTTGCTTGATAAAATAATTGGCAATGTTATGTTGTAGTCTTTTATGTTTTAAGCTGCCTTTACCTTTTTCTCTAGCCATTGGATCATCCTTTCACCCTTAGGAGTGAGTTTTAGTTTCTTTGCCGGTCGCTTTCTTTCGCCAGTGCGGATTATGGATTCTTCGATTAAGCCATTACCCATTAGTTGTTGTTTTAATTTATCGCCTCTTCTACCCGACAAGCCTAAAGCAGCATAAAGCTGTGAAATATTTAGTTGAGAATTATTCTTAACCTGTTCCAAAAAGCCTTTCATTTCTTTCAACAAATCAGCAAGACTCCGGGTTTTTGCTTCGCGCATGAAACCAAAATTTACTTTTACTTTCAATCTCTCAGGCTTGGGCGTTGGAGTAGAACTTAAATTCTCAAGTCTTGGTTTCATTTTCTCTATAAGCCTGTCATCAGAAAGCTGCTCCCCCATTGGTATCTTGGGAATTCTAATTAGAAATGGTGGATATCCGATTGGGGACATAACTGCATAAGGGATTTTTAAATAATGAAATTGTTTAACTTGCTCATCATCACACCCCAAAGAAAAAGCCATTGGCCTTATCTCTTGCGGTGAAGAAAGGCTAAAACAAAACTGACAAGAGAGATTATTTACTACAAAATCCGCAAGCTGATTCTTATTCTGATCAGTAATAATTGAACCGAATCCTGAAGAACGGCCTTGAGTAAACAACTGCTTGATATAGTCAACGGAGGTGCTGCTTTGGTGAAGGCTCTCAGCAAAAGACATCTTGGCCTCTTCAAATACTCCGACTTTCTTTAGTTTATTTCTTTCCTTATCTAAGAAGCATGTGCGGTGCAGGTCCTTTACCTTCAACTTAGTCACCCATGACTGAATATTTGAGCTTTTGCCGGATAACTCATGGGAAACAATTTTAGTGTTTGCTAATTTATCTTCCCTGAAACCAGAACTGCAATCAATCATATCTCCCAGGCTATTAATTAAAGAATCCAACAATTCAACACAGGTATAGATTTTCCGTTTCTTTGCAGAAGATGTTTTAGGATTATTTGCCTCTTCTAATAGAAACTCTTTCAAATTGTAAATACTCGGATAGGCTTTGCTTCCTTCATAGATGCCGTATCGCTTGTAGAGCTCATCCATGTAGTTAACAAGCATAAATTTTGTCTCTGGCCTAAGATTAAAGTCCTGCTGTAGAGTATCACCTAAAAATTGCAGATGAGCTCTGGGATCATCCATTGCCTCAAGAGGGTTTAATTTATCGTACTTACGGTTGAGGATAAGCATATCCTTTATATGGGTTAATAGGTTTCGGTATTCATCTTTGTAGTCGTAGATTCTTACGGGAATACCTGCCTGATATAAGCCAATGCATAAGATAATAGAGAGATTTGTCTTTCCGCTGCCTAACCTTCCCCAGATTCCGATATTTTCGTTGATGCACCTTAAAGATAGGCATACCGGAAGATTGCTTCCGGCGGTTTGTCCTGCATAAATATCACCTGCCAGAATCTTCGGGTCAGGCAAAGAAAAAGAGTTTGTTTCTGAAAACAGCTTTATCCTTTGCCTCTCTAGCCTTAGCCTTACGTCATTTACTGCCTGATTTACTAAAAAAGGGCTATGTGAAAATGCACGAATGCGTTTCATGGCGTTAAGTATGTATGGCTTATCCTGCTCTTGCACTTCTTTTGCCAGGGAACGAAGGAATAGATAACTTTTAAGCGCAAATTCTCTAGGGTCGTTAAACTCTAATGTTTTTTCTGTGCTCATCTGCTTATGCATCATATCCTCTACCATGTATACTGGTTATAGATGACTGTTTTGTAACATACCGGACAATAGGGTATATTCTCGCCTTTTTCATTCTTAAAAAATAAAGTGTGCAGAATACATATTCCATTTCCGCAGGCATGGCAAACAAAGGCGTGTTCTTTGCAATCATATTGGTTGCATGTCGGAACAGAACATCTCACGCCAATTTCTTCCTCTTTGATGATCCTGCCACAGGCTGCAACGATTAAGGGCTTTACGACTTCTCTTTCCAAGCCCTGGTCTGTTTCCTTAGTTGAGATACTCTTACTGATAAAACCGTCGTCAGAAACCCTTGTCGGCTTGGTATAAGTTATCTCCTTGCCAATTACTTTAAAAATACTCTCAATGATTTCATCGGTATTTTCTTCCGGGGGGAGCGTATCCAAAAAATCCCTTATGGTATCGGGGTTATAACCAAACTCCTTAATCTTCTCTTCTAACCCGGTGATACCGTCTCTTTGCTCCGTAGAGCCGGCATCCTTGTTCCGCTCTGCCTCTATGAATTGCTTAAGTAAATCTTTTATGTTGTCCATGGCTATCCTATAAGTATTTGTAAAACAAATAATCCCCAGACTAAGCACCTTAGTACCTTACGAAGTTTTTGCTGATGTCCATATACCGGCACAAGATAAGCTGGAAGCCAATTCGGTAAGAAAATCATGCACAAAAACAGAAATGTTACAAGCAGGGCAAAGCTGCCGTTGCTAGTCTGTCTGAATGCTTCAAGAGGGATATTAAGCGAAATGATAATCCCCAAGAAAGCAGCACATACTTGGAAGAAAACGGTGCGCGCCGGTGAATATATCAACATGAGGCTTAATAACCCATAAGCTATCGCAAGCATCAGGCCCATGCGGATAATAAAAAAGGTAATGCAAGGCTTAAGCCACAAGATTAAGTTTATCCAGATATCCTTTAAGCTAACCAGCAGATCCATTGTTGCTCCTTTGCTTTTTTCGGCAATCTTCGCAAATCTGTTTCTTACCATGAAAATATAGGGTATTTTTCTCTTCATGGCAGAAATCACATTGCCAGGTCTCTTTTTTCTTCTCGGTCATTGTTAGTACTACCTTAACTTTAATTAGAGCCTTAGTTTATCTCTAAGCAGGCAATGTATAGAATCATTAAGAAACAAACTCTCACCATTGGCATACCTTGCGCCTATATTAAAGAAACGCGCGATTCTGTAGATTGATTCCAAATCTTTATCTGTAAAATTAACTCCTTTGATTAAGAAGCTTTTGTAATACAAATCTTCCAGATCCCAGCTTTCCAATTTATAGCGCTTGTAATCCAAAGTACCTGGGATAGGCGTCCATCTCTGGGGATGAGCCCAGACTCTTAGTTTTATTAAAAAAGAAATGGTATCCAGAATATCGTCTAAAGTTTGGTAAGGCATGCCAATTATGAAATAAACATCTATCTCATGGCGTTTAAATCCGGCTGCTTCAAAATTGTCTATGCAATTAGCCACATCGTCTTTGGTGGAATTATTTTTTCTTCCCATATTTAGAAGCACCTTTTCATTGACGCTTTCAATAGCTGTAGAGACCTTCCTAAAACCTGCCTGCCACATAGTTTTTGCAAGGCTTTTGGTGATATGGCTTGCCTGCATACCGCCGGGTACTGAGAATTCCATTTTTAACTTATTTTTGATGATAAGCTCGCAGAGAGGGATTAGGTGCCTGTTTGCGTTATAGCTAATGTTATCGTCGCCAAAATATATCTTTCTAAATCCGCGCTCTTTCTGTAACTCTATTTCTTTGAATACTTCCATAAAAGGTATCTGCTCTATGCCTTGGCCGTAGAGTAAGTGAGTTGCGCAATAACTACAGTAGTTTGGACAGCCAAAACTTGTCATGGTGTACACAAAATCGGGTCGTTCGGGCAGCACTGTTGGGTCCGGAGGATAATATTTTGCCCTTTCAATCTGACCGATAAAAACTTCATCGGCACCACTCCCCTTTGCATGTTCCGGACATAGCGTTGCGTAAATGCCGCCTAACTTCACCTTCACTTTAGGAAAAAGGTGCTTATAATAACGAACCGCCTCCCAAACCTGCTTATACCAGTAAGTAAACATAGAGGTGACGTATATCAGGTCAGGTTTATGCTTAGGGGTAGCACAACCACGGATGTATTCAACGCGGTCTCCGATAGCCTTATGAAACGCAGCTATTCGAAGCAGTCCTATATACTGGTTGTTGCTACCCCAGCTTTTTGATTTATCCGGTTCAACTAATAATATCTTCACTTGAACCACCTTTATTGAAATTACCATCTTTGCTTACAAAACCTTAACCATCCATTGGCAGTAGAGATTTTTAAGGTGTTTTATAACCCCCTGTAAGAAAATTTCTTAATTTCCTAAGAGCCCTTTTGAACAAGAAATTTACCCTTGGCTGAGAAATGTTTAGCCTCTGGGCAATATCTTGTTGCTTGTAACTCTGCATAAAAAGGGAAATTACTTCCATTTCTTTACCATTCAAGGATTCATTTATCGCTTCTTCTATTTCCAGCTTGGTAAGCGACTGTTCTTTGTTATGCAAGGTGAGGTTTTTTAGAGAAGACAGGACTTCTCTTTGAAAGGAATTAAGCGTTTGGTGAGTATTTTCTATGTAGGAAAAGTCAACTGGGTAGGTTTTTCGTTTGCGTGAAGCAGTCTTTCCTCTGCCGGTGATGTCTTTCTTTACTGCGGGGCATATTTCTTTGCATTGCTCATAGTCAACACAGTTAGGGCATAGAGTCATCGAGGCTCCTTTTGTTCTTGAGCCTCTGGTCCTTAATTGACCCTATGCCCTATGGGTTAAGGTTATTGTTTACTTAAACTATTCATAAATTTTTAAGGCTTTTTAGTGACTAAATGATTAATCGGCACCTCAAAAAATTCTTTACACCTTTTACAATAAATACGCAGCACGCCATCTTCAATTTCGGCTAAGAAATGACCTAGGCGGTCTTTTATCCTTAAATTGATTGACGGATTTGCTAATTCTATATTGTGTGTGCTGCATTTACACTTATTCATGGATATTCCCTGTAAAAGTTTTATCGCTAGCTTTGTTCTTAATCGCTCTCACCGAACAAAAACTTCAGACATTCATATGATTCTGTTTTTCTGGCGTCTTTCGAATGATTAAACTTTAAAATGTTCCTCCTGGCATCTGAATGCTTTTTAGAATTCACAAGAACCTGGCCTTGATACTTCTTGGTTAAAGTTTTCACGGGACACCTCCTTTGTTAGTGATGATAATTTTTATCTCCATTTAAAGTTTACAGCCTAGTCTAAAGAAATGATAGTTGCCACTATGTAACAAATGTTACATTTCTGTTACATACGAAAGGTTTTTAAGGCAACCTAAAGTAAGAGGCAAATGGAAAACAAAAGAAAAATCAACCTAAAAACCACTCTGGATGATTTTGTTGGCGGCGGAGGATGGAGAAATGAAGAAAGGCGAGGGAAAATAAGTGAGCTAAGGAAACAAATGGAATCAAGAATATATCATAGTTTTACAGAGATAGGCTATATGCACAGGACGCTTGGAGAATTCAAGAAATATGCAGAAGGTTGCGTTTATGGCTTAGCAAGTTTTGCCCATATAGATAAGAAATGTATTCATTATTTTAATAATGAGCTAAAAAAGAATGGCATCAAGCCCATAATTCCAAGATTAATTAAAATGGATAAAGAAACTTCATCTCGCATCCAGCATTGGAACAATTACAGGCTTTACGGTAGGGACTACCTGAAGTATAACGGGCTTAAGAGGAAGGATATTTATAAGAAGGATTAGCCAATTCAATATAAAGGTAATTCAAGGGCGGACTAAATTTAAATTCCCACTTTCTTTCAGTTTTTAGTTCAACGTTTAGTTTCAATTTATGATCCATAAAATTATTCAACCTTGTTACCTCGGTCCTGATAAAGCCGGTGTAACGATAGATATCTGCCTTTACTTTTTTAACTACTGAAAGGTCATTTAACTTCTCAGCTTTCTTTAATCTATTCACAAATTCTTGAGCATCAGCATGGCGCCCAAATATTTTATCCATCAAATTCAAAACATCCCCTGCATTCCCCTTATTTTTGAAAGCTTCTTTTAGAATTGATAGATGTATTGGCTTCAATGATTCATTAAGAATTTCTTTTCCAACATAGACCTCTGTCCTGCCATTAACTACTATTATAAGATCATATCTTTTTTTGTCAGATATTAAGGCATCATATTGTGTTTTGGTTATACTTTCACCCTCTGGTTTTGATTCTTGGATCCATATTCTTGCATATGCTGATAATTTCTCTTTAAATCTAGGTGAGATTCCCTCTTCGTATACCAGCAAAACGAAAGGATCTATTTGATTGTTTAGTTGCAAAAGATTCTTTTCAAAAAAAGATTTTCGACTCCTCTTCAACAATAAGCTACTCATCCATTCTGAATAAGCACTCCTGAAAGGCAAAAGTAAATTCATTAGTCTCGCAAATCTATGTTTCGGGATATCCTTAAAATTCTTATAGGTAGTCAGCTCGTTTATACATGCAAAAAGGAATTTCTCCCCAATCTCGACAACTTCGTTCTTATCTTTTATCTGGCTAAATTTTCCTCTGATTTTTTCTATTAAAATATTGTCTATGGTAACATCTTCCAGTTGTTTTAGGAGCGCGAAGATAGTTCTTAAATAATGTGCATAAAGGGCCGTACAAAAACCTCTCCCTGCGATAACATCAGTAACCTCAGGTATGGAATGTATGATTGGATCCTTTATCTCATAAATATCCTTGATTTGCTCTTTGCCTTCCCAGGGGTCTATTTCAAGCAACTCAGAATAAAAAAGCTCAGGTGACTCTATCTCGAAGATGTTTACAAACTTATTATCAGCTTCTACTAAAGAAATTGTTTTCTCGAGGTATTTTACTAATTCTTCGCTATCTTCGCGCACGCGAAAAATAGCGCTTTCAAAACATCTCTTAGTTGATTCAAAATTGTCTAAGAACCAATTAAACATACCTTTAGTAAAATCCATAAAAAAGGTTGTTCTGAATAAAGACTTCGCATAATTATCTGATACATGCTTAAAGGTTTTCTTTTCTATAACCTGCCGGAGTAAAATATCCGATAACCAAGAACTTTGCATGGCGGCATGATAAGCATTTTTTTGCAAAAGAAAAAGTCCTAAATCTTCTAATGCTGCCCTGACGTTCTCTTTACCCTCTGCATTTACTTCACCGACCACCTTTAAAAGAGTAAAGTTTGGCCCTATGAGGTTGATTGTCTTCTGAACAAGAGTTTCTACTTGCTCAAACTTACCCTTGCGGGTTTTTAGCAACTCAATGGCTTCATCGAGGTATTCTTTGGCTTTTAGGTATTTTTTACTTTTCATGGCAAATAGATTTTTGCTAAAACAACAATATTTGACTGTAATCCTAATCTTTTCAATTATACCACTAAAAAAAACTTAAGTCATTGCAATATATAGCAGTTGAAAATCCTATAGCTGGTTATTTAACAATATTATTTTTCATAAAATTGCACATAAATCTTATTGCTGATCGTTTTGATTTAAAATGCTTTAGGATAGAAGAAGTGAGGCCATCGACTAAAACAACAATAAACTCCTTAGGCGATATCTCAGTAACATTGATCAATCTCTTTTCGTTCATATACGTTCTTGCGCTTATCTCACTCCAGCCATTTGTTTCTGCCATTTTTTAACTTAAGAATACTTTGCTCTTTTTAAGGCTTCCTGCGACCCTACCTCTTTAAGGACGAGTTCTTTCTTTCCGGAAGGCAATCCTTCCATATATTTTTCAAATTCCGCCTGGATTAACTCGCTCTTATCCGCTGCTTCTACCAACCATTTGACATGGCGAATTCTTTCCGACATTCCCCACAATTCTTTAACCTCGGAGCTTAACTTACCTATCTCCTCTTGTTGAGTAATGCTTATTTTCCTCAACTCTTCTATCGTTTTTTCCAATTCGTGCTTTTTCACCTCAGGCAAATCCTCAACTTTGTAAACCTGATTCTTGAGCATATTCTTTATTTCTAATTTATCCAAGTGAGTATAAGTATAGCTCATGTCTTTAGAATGCCCCATGAACTTAATCGCAGTTTCTTTTGATATCTTATTCTCGTCTGCAAGCCTATAAAGCTCGGTAGCTCTTGAATGTCTTAATAAATAATTCCATCCCTGCCTTCCCAAAGCTTTCTGAGACAATTCTCTGAACCACATAGATACAGCATTTTTGGAAACAGGCACATTAGGTTCTTTTGAAGGAAAAACATATATGCTTTTTACCCCCTGATTATGCTGCTCTTCTTTAAGCTTCTGTAGGTAGAAAGTCGCCTCTTTTATAAAAACTGTTCTTGCCTTTTTTGTCTTTGTTGAATAGATGTTAACCTCGCTTATATCTCCATCTACATTAAATTTAATATCATCCCATTTCAGAGTCCTTGTTTCTATTGTTCTTAATCCTGCCTCATATTGAGTTAAAATAAATGCCTTCCAAGACATCTGAGTTTCATGCCTTACCATTTTCTCGATATCCTCTTGGGAAAAGATTGTCTGTGCGTTAATCCTCTCCTCGTTCCTTGAATTTGGGTTCTGCCTAATATCTTCTAAGCCTGCAAACCTCATACTCCAATCAGGGAAAGCGAACTTCAGAAAATTCTTAAAGTCGATCTTCAATCCATTCTTTACTTCGGTCTTGAGCCAGGAGGTATTGATTATAGCTGTAATTTCCCTTACTTCATTAAGGTCAATATTTCTCAAGTCTTTCTGGAGGATGTATCTTAACTGAAGTATGTATCTCTTTACATCGTTTACATCATTCTCCGCAGATATTCCCCTTGCCTTCCTATACGTTGAATATTCTTCAAAAAACTTCTTTTCAGAATTAGGCAATTCATCATAGAACTTCCAGATTTCGTTCCTTTTGAACTTAGGGTATTCTTTAAGCATACGAAACAAAGGAAAAGGTAGTTTATAAATGTAGCGTTCCTAGGTTAAAAAAACCGTTACCATTGTCCCACGTCGGCAAAGGATTTCTTAACCTTACGTCGCTTGAGCTCTTAACTCTTTTTGTGTATCATAAGTTCCTATTATGAATGCTGCTTTAAAAATTTATTGTACCAAAACCACCCAAGCCGAGAATTACAGGTTATTGATTTCTAAATGATTTTGCTTTGTTTTATATAACAACTTCTCAAATAGATAAATGGTGGAATAAATATCTTTCAGAATAAGCTCCTTCTCTTCTGGGCTTATCTCATTCTGATAGGCTAAAGGAATGGAGACTTCTGGCTTTCGCTGCTCTGATCTCTGCTCTTTCAAAAAATTCTTCTGATAGCATATCTCCATCTTCATGTTGAAACTTATCCAGCCAGAAGCACCGAAAACAAATCAATTCCTGCACAACCTTTCCGTTTACGAATCTGCTGCTCAAAATCAGCTTGCTCTCATCAGATTCACCGCAAAACTTACAGCGTTGCATAAAGCTATAATTCTAATTGCAGTTTTATTGCTTTTCAGCAATCTATATTAAGGCCATAGGTCAACTCATCCTTCGTAATCGATTCCCTTGGGTAAGGTGTGGTAGTCGAACTTATACTCAATCACATGAGTCAATTTCATACCCACGTCCTTTAGGATGTCGTAAATCCTATTAACTCTTTCCTTAATCTCCAAAACTGCCTTCTTTGCCTTCGTTTCCAGATCTTCCTTAGTCATTTTTTTAGTTTTAACCTTTTATTTTCTCTATACCAATAGCTGCGCTTGCCTGAATCTTCCTAGCAGATTCTATTACCTTCTCAAGGTATGCTACGGGCTTAAAGAAAGGTCTTTCAAATCCAGGCACCCTAAAGATTAGGCTCCTGCCATCTCTGGTGATGCCTATTTTTAGTTCACTTTTGTTCTCGCCTTGATATTGGTTTAAATTTGGACTTTCCATTTTTTGTTTTGCCTCCTGTTGTAATTTTAAAGGAGTAACTGGTTTAAATATATTTTCAGCAAAGAATATTAACGAAGAAGACAAATAAAAAAAGGCCTTTTATCGCCATGCCCAGGGCTCCTTCTAATACTCACACTCACTATTGCCGCAGAAGTATTCCTTCACATAAGGGAAAGTAGGAGTGCCCTTACTACGGATAACAATCTTCCATTTGCCATTAGTTTTAACAAGTAGGTATGCCCAGCTTCCGGGATCCTGATAAATCTGCATCCCCACAAAAACCCCCTGCCAGTGAATCTTAGCACTAACCTCATTCATTTCAGTCCATATCTTGTTCATTGAGATGAAATTCGGCAGAGAAAATATTTCCTTTGTGTCAGGCGAAAGATAGGAATATGCAGTTTTGTAATCCTTTTTCTTAATTGCAAGGATATACTGCCTCGCAACCTGCTCCGGGTTTAATGCAATTACGCTCCTATCAAGAAAATTCAATATCTCATAGCCAAACTTTAATCTTACAAACTGTGTAATGCAAAGAGTCAAACAAAAAAGCATTATTGCTAAGACTATCTTAAAGAAGCTGTCCATTCCGATTCTCCTTTCAATAAAAATGAGCAGTTTTGAGTCTTGCTCAGGACTTTTGGTGTTAGCGGTAGTGTTAAGATTAGCTTTTCCCCGCTGGTGTCCTCATCATATAACCGATGAGTGAGAAGGTGTTTTCATCCTTCGTAGGGTCTGGTTTTAAGTCCAGTAACTTAGACGCGGTATGCTTCCAGAACAACATCGCTCACCTCATCCTTAGCAGCATCGTCAAGAAGCTTCACGGTGTCATACCATTTACCGTCTTTACCTTGCGCCTTAGGCATGGTTACGAAGAGATTATCGCTCTTACCCACGATTACCCGTAGGCCTTTAATCAAAAGCTGTCCGTTGTAGATTATATCCACAAAGGCCTTTAATGATGAATCGTTGTCCGTCCTGTAAATACGTGCGACTTCGAACATTTTATTCACCCCCCTTCCGGTCTTAATTTATTCTTTCTTTGGTGATGGGAATTGAACTCCAACCATTGGCTGTTTTGTCTGTTCTGTAAATGAAGCACAGATTCCCGTAAGGAAATTACTCATATGATTCTGCTGATTCTTCCTGTGGTCATCAGGAAAGCTAAAGACAAGAGACTCGATAATTTCAACCTCGCTGCTTTCGCCTTCATAGACCACCCTTCCATTTGCGTCTGAATACCACTCAAAGTAGAAATAATCAGCGTATTTGTTATCGTCCTTACCTGTTGCAAAATCTCCCAGCTCTCCTCTCTGGACAATGCTAAGCCCTTTCAGGTAGGCTTTTCTGTCCTTCCCTTGAGTTTCTTCAATCAAGGCCTTCAGCTCTGACTCAATCTGCTCAAAGGGCTTTTCAAACTTAATCTTTCCCGAAAGGATATAATTCTGCTTCAGCTTGAATCTGATTATTCCTGCTGTCAGGAAATAGGCATATCCTCTCACAATGCCTTTCTTAAATTCAAGTTCACCACCTATCAAATACTCATACGGTCGCCATGCCATGCTCTTTCTCCTTTCCCCAGCCTTGGGCTTGGCAAATCTTTTCAATCTCAATTGCTTTCTTTGGCTCCCAATGCAAGTCTCTGTCCACTTCAAGAAAGCTTACCTTGAGGCTAGTTAATTCCTCTAAGCTGAAATATCCCCATTCGGCGTTATTCAGATCACCATTGAGAATGGCGAATCCAAAGAAGCATTTTTCTTCAGGCGAATACTCGCAGGCATACCAATCACAACCCCCAATGAAGAAGTGCATGTAAATCATCTTCTCCTTTAGTGGTACTTCCTCACTTGAATAAAAAGCTGGAATCTTTACCAGCTCTTCATCTGTTGGCTTGTTCCACATGATAACCCTCCTTCTTTAACTGCTGCTTTTGTTTTATTCCAGGACTAAAGTTTTTCCTGCGATTAGATCATCACCCGGGTTTTTAAGTTCCCCGAAGATGTCCTTATTGACCAGAACAGCCAGAGGCTCTGTAACGTAATCTCCTTTCTTTCCATTTAAGGAAGCAATGACCGCTGTTTCTATGCCTCCTAGTTCTGTCGCAAGCAGCACAAAATTACTAAAGTGTCCGCTTATTATGTGCCTGTATTTCTTTGTTTCTTCCGGAGTAATATCTCTCATCAGCCCTCCTTTCACCTTAAATAACACTCCTCACACTGATTGTTTTTCTCGCCAATGCAGGCCTTACAAATCACCTCCTTATCAAGTGCCTTTAATGACTGCTGAATCAATGACTCGGCAATTTCTGTCATTGGTTTTTTCCAGACTCGCTTTAACCTGTAAATCGTTCTTGTTGCCTTATCACTCAGCGATGGACTGTACAACTTTCTCCTCCCTTCCGCTGCATACTGAACATTCGCATCTTGACCATCCACAACAACTACACATCACGCAACCCTCAGCATGAATAAGCTGAGCACCGCAATCAGGGCAAAACTCCATATCAGCTCCTTTCTTAGTTTTCTTCTTCAAGAAATGAAAAATAATCTTTCATATCCATCAGTAATTCCTTTCCTTGTTTGCTGTCAAAATCGATAAACTCAATCTGGCAGCCTTTACTCACTTTCCTGAATTGCCTTAGTCTCCGGTCAACTGTAAAACCCTTAAACGTCGGCAATTCAAAAGGACTATCCCTAATCATCGTCGTCACCCCCTTTCAAAAGAAAAAAGAGCAACCGCTATTAAGCAATTGCTCTCTCACGAAAGACATCCGAAGATGCCTTATGAATAACCTCTCATCAAGAGAAGTTATTAGTTACCTTAAAAAAATACCTAGAATTTAAGTGGGGGGATTTTAAATAACTTTTCAGCAATCTATATTAATGGGAGTTATGAGGAAAAGGGGAATTAGACTATTTCGAAATTTAAAACAGAGGTCAACTTTAATTTAGCACTAATCAGATTATTTTCATTCAAACCCTGTTGGATTTTTTCTTCAACTTCTTTATCTATTGCAACGCAAACAGTCTCATCAAATGCCTTTAAGTCTCTTGATATATTCTTGATAATATCAGAGCTACCAGTTTCTATCTCCACAGCTATTTGTTTACTTCCATTGACGACGATAATATCGGGTCTTCCATTAATGTGTTCTTCAACCAAAACATTGTAACCTTTGGTTTTGTAATATTCCGCTATCTTAGATTTCCAGAATTTATGCTCTATGCTTTCTTTGTTATCCTTTACTTCGTAACCCAATTCTCTCAAAATAGATTGCCCCTTTTGCGTTAATTCAAAAAGCAGAACATGGGTTTCTCTGGTAACGAATCTCTTTGGGTCTACGAGCCCTTCAGAAACGATAGTCTTCTTAAACTCATTCCCGACTCGTGGATTTATGCCCAGCCTTCTGTATCTATTCACTAAAGACGATAAGGGGTAATTAAAGATATCTACGAGCAGGACTTTTACACTTTTCAGACTTTTCACTCCCTCTATTTTATCCCCGCCTGAAAAGTCGTCAGAATTTTCAGATGCCGTCGAATATGCTCCTGAAAAGTCCGAAAAGTCATACCTATTTTTGAGCCATTCATCAGTTATCACTCCCTTTTTAACAGGCACATAGAGGAATTGCACAAGACAGGGGTTAATTCTTTCCATAACCTTGACTATTCCCTGTCCTGTTCTTAGCATATTCAAATATACCTCATCGTCTCTTAGCAAAAATAGCGCCTTTCTTGCTGCCTCAATATCATCCTGATGTTGCAGCGCTAAAAATATCAAGGTGTGAGAATTACCTAAAATATGCACAGGCAAAAGTGAACAGTGCTGAGTAATACTGACCAATCCTTGACCAAAGCTGCGTATCTCACGGTAGATATTCTCCAAACTGTCAATCCTTCCTTTCTCAAATTTTGTAGTCTGAAAAAGGTTATGAATCTCTTCTAAAAATAAAACCGACCTTAAGCTTTCGCTCTCTCCCTGGGCAAGCCTATGCAAATGGATAAATCTTATTACGAGCTCCTGAAAGAAAATTCTCAAGGGCTTGGGCATTTCCTGGTCTAATTCAAGTATGACCGGTTTTTCAAGTAGCTCTTCAAGCTTTATTGGATTTCTGGCGTTAAAAGACTTTGAGGCTGGCCCGAAAGTAAAGCTTTTGAATATCCTTTTTGCAGACTGCCACCACAAAAACTCTCTACCGCCAACTTTTATATTTTGCAACTCTCTTAAGCCATCATAGAAATTAGGATAATTCTCGTCCTTACGCTCTGCAAACAACCCTTCATATATCCTGATAAAGAAATCAGCTACTCCCAAGCCGCCCAGATGACTTTTCTCAAGGCATTCTGCTATCGCAGAAATCCAGGTCTTGTAATCAATGTTTGGAGGCGGTCTAAACGGATTCCAGAGAAATGGGATAATATCTCTTCCAATCGTATAAACCTTCACTTCGTTAATATTGGGGAAGTCGCTAAGACTCAGTATTGAGCGCCACTGGCGTTTCCAATCTATGGCCATAAAAGGAATCTTCTTTTTCAATAACTGCAAGGCCAGAAGCATCCCTACGTTTGTTTTCCCTCCACCGGTTATGCTAAAAATTCCTATCTGCTTTATGAAGTCCTCTTCTTTTAGATACAAAGGATATAGCCTCTTATCGCGATAAATCACATTTCCTAAAATAAAATCTCCCTTTGCTTGTTCCTCTGATGGCGGTGGTAGAAGGATAACCTTGTCCTCTAAAGGACCATGCTTTAAAACCTTCTCGGCAATCATCTGTATCTCTATCTCTAAGTCCTTTCTTTCCTGTAAGTCAGAGGCAAGCCAGGTATACCAGAGCTCATCTGCCTTAGTCCCAATTATAGGTTTGAGTTTCCTGCACAGGCCTTCTATATCCACCATCATTTTCAAGATCCAAAAACGATTTTCTATTACTTGCAGTCCAATAATCCTTTAATGCAGATAGCAAGTATTTCTTTAAGAACATTAAGTCCTTCCAGCATGTTAAGTATTCCTGTCTTTTTTCCTTTTCAAGCTCAACTACCTGATTCTCAAGCTGGGTTCTTCTCCTTGAGAAGGCTATTTCTAAATCGGGCGTATACTGTCTTTGGGTAAAAAATCTAATCTGCTCAAGATAGGAGCCAGTTTTACATATGTCAGAATCTATCCCATCTAATAATTTATAGTTAAGGTTTTGTCTCAAAAGAAGTTCGTTAAACAGGGCTTTTATTGTGGCTTTGAGGGTCCTACCTTTATCAGAGAATATCTTCTCCACTATGCTTCTTTCTTTTTCGGGCTCGTCTTTTAAGACAATGCTCTCAAGACTTTCCTTAATGCCTGTTTCATAAAAGGGCCTTGGTTTAAGCAGAGAGGCATCTAAATAACCAATTAGGTTAGATTCTTTCTCGTATTTTATAGGCTTATAAATTTGGTATTCCATTCTTACTAAGAAGTAGTAACGTTTTATTTAAAAGAATTTTCAGCAAGCTATATTATTAGAAAATTACTGCACGAGGCTTTCATCAAAGGCGATTATCTTCAGGGCGTCATTGGTAAATATGTATTCCCTGGGCCAGGTAGGTTTACGCTCCATCATCCCCAGCATAACAAGCTTATTAAAAGCCCGATGTATATCGCTGGTAGCAATCTTGGAGAGCCTTTCTTTTTGCAGATCAGGAATGGTGATTTTATTTTTACAGTTATTTTCAAGATCTATCTCATTCCCTTGTTTAAAGGCTTCCTTAAAAACTATTTGTATTTGTTTCCCGAGGTTTTTACAGATTAATATCCCATACGCCTTCCAGTTCAAAGAGGGCAAAGAACTGATTTTCTGATTTAGATGTTTTTTGTTAAATATCCTCTCTACCTCTTTCGTGCTTTTAGGGTTTATGCAGAAAACCTTGCCGATTTTCTCTTCCGGATTTAAACATTTAACGATGCCGTGTGATTCAAGTTTTTTAAGGATAATATTAACGTAATTATTCTTTGTCATGCCTGTTCTTGCCCTGACTTGCATGGGAGTAAGCGGTTTTTTGGCAAGTTCCACTAAGACAAGAGTGACGCGGCTAGAAGGGAGCCAATTCACCTCTTTTTTCATCAAGTTATAGTAGTAAAGATTATTTAAACGGTTTTTCAGCAGAGTATATTAATGGACTTTGGGAGGATTTTGCTTTCAGTAATGCAGACTTAGTGAATAGATTTAATTAAGAACCTTTTTCTGGCAAATAACGCTTCTTTTAGGATTAAATTCCTTAATCAACATAATAACACCTGGGTATTTCTCATTGGTATTCTTCCACGTAATTATATTATCTGGCAAATCACTTCGATCATAATAGAATATCCGAATATCATTATCGGTAAAATCTTTCTGTATCTCATTTAAAAAAATACTGAATTTTACTTTATCATCAAGTCTGGGAGAAACAAAACAAACACTAAATAGATTGTTACTCGTTCTCTTATCTTCATCGGCCAACGAATCCAACTGTTGTTCCGCGTCTTTTATTTTCTTCTGAATAGATTTTTTCTTATAGTTCTTTGGCCATAATTGTTTTACTTCGGCGGAGAAAGAAAAATCTTTAGACCTTACCCATAAATCACAATGACCAATTGACCTTCTTTTGGTATCACCGTAAACTCTCTCTGCATAATATTCTTCTATAGCTATAACTCCCTTAATCTTCCAAGCTGCTGCAGCTAGAAAACCAGTAGCGGCCCTTTCGCTGTGCCAATAAGGTAAATCATTGAGAGAATTGCCAATTGGACTATATTTAATATAGCTATCCAAAACACTTTGCCAACTTTCTGCTAAACGCTCCCAAAAGTCCCATTTTAAACATTCTCTCACAACTATTACACCTGGCTTTCTTTAAAGGCAACTGGGCTCGAGTACAATAATTTTCATCTCGTTTAGACTTCGTCTCGACCAACCCTATAAAGCTTCTTCTCTTTAACTATGCCACCGGTTAACTTTTCCCAATACTGTGAATATATATCCACCTGTTTTTCGTATGCCTCTTTCTTTTTAGGGTTAGTCTCAAAATTATCTGTTTTATAATCAACAATTACCCATTTATCAGATTCTTTAAATATTAAGTCTATGGCGCCCGATATAACCTCATCTTCATTTAAGTTAGAAAATGGCAGCTCAAAATATTTCTCTTCGGCTTGTAATACTCTGTTCCACATATCGCTTTGCATAATGCCATCGACTAGCTTCAACACCTTTTGTAAATCTTCGAGAGACCTTCCTTCATCAACGAGCCAGCTTTTGGCAAGTATTTCAAGCTTATCTCGCTTACCTTTACCGCAAGCTTCGAGGGCTTTATGCATAATTCTCCCCCAGCTAGCTCCTTCAGCTGCTTCTCCCCGGAAAATTCCTCTTTTGTCTATTAATTCCGTCACTGAAGTCGTTCGATAAGTTGGCTCGTTCAGTAGAGAAATTGCATTTAGAATATCTGTCTGCCCTTTAATAATGTCTTTTTGAGAAATCTTAAAAGTCTCTCTTCCTTTTTGCTCAGGTAAAGAATTAATCTTCAATTGAGTTGCATTTTGCAAATACGAGTAAAGCGATCCCCATGCCTTTCTCTTGTCTCCTTCTGTATAAACGCTTACTACTAGAATATTTTTCGCGCGGGTTGCTGCCACATAATCAAGCCTATTTCGTTCTTCTTCATCATACAATGTCTCCTCAGACGCATACCCCTCCCATCTCCTGGGCTGTCCGATAATTTCAACTCCATAATCGCCACTAGGCTTCGAAACCAAAAAATACCCAACTGAGCTTTCTAATGTACGCTTTACATGAATTTGCGGCTCATGATCCTTTGCTACGCCCAAAGGATCCACCAGAATAACTACCGGCGCTTCAAGACCTTTAACCTTATGCAGATTCATAATTCTAACTGCTTTGGTCGTGCCTTGGAAAAGGCTCATTTCTTCAATACCCCCAATGGTCAACAACTCATTCAAGTATTCAACCAATTCCGGAAAGCTGCCAGTCATATCAGCCCTTACCCCTCTCAGAAGCTCTATCGCCTTCAAGATGTTACCGGCTTTACTAGCACCCATTTCTTCAGAAATGGAAAGAGGGACAATTCCTAAGTGCTCAGTAATCTTTTCAAAGGCCGACATTGGAGAAAATTTAGCAACAATATCGCAATACTCTTTTATCCTTTTGAAGGCTTCTACTATTTTCGCTGGTCCTTTGTCAAGTTTACTAAAGACAGTAAACTTACCGCCTTGTCTGACAAATTGATATAGTTCATCGTCGCTAACACCGAAGAATAATCCTCTTAACGCAGCTATTAATACTACAGGATCTCTGGGATCAGCCACAGCTTTAAATAGTTTATACAATTCATATAGCTCTGTCGAATTACCGAAGCTTTCACCGCCTGTAATTTCATAAGGAATATCTAACGCTTCCAAGGCGCGGGCATATACCGAAAGCATATCTTTTTTCTTAGCGATAATCATAAAATCGCCTGGTTTTGCATCTTCTGATTCTCCTGACTGAAGCTCCTTCTCAGTTCTTTCAAGTTTAAGTCTTCCATTAACTGAATCATATATCCACCGGGCAATAATGCTGGCATCCTCTTGAACAATTTGCTTCCTATCGTTACGTGGAACTTTCGGAAGAATATTCCCAATAATACCGTCAGTATTTTTTTGAGAAGGCCCTCTCACAGTCACAAGAGGAGCAAATCTTGCTTGGTATTGAGAATCATTCTCTGGGAAAATATTCTTAAATACAGAATTAGTCAAATCACCGATGTGATCAAGTGAACGGAAATTTGATGTCAACTCCACAATCTTCCCCGCCCCCTTTTGAAAAATATCCTTTACTTGATTGTAGATATCTATATCGGCCCTACGAAACCTGAAAATGCTTTGTTTGGGATCCCCAACTAAGAAAAGAGCCCCGGGCCGTGGCTTAACTTTACGCCAGTCATTAATTGAATTATCCACTCCAGTTAAAAGCATGACAATTTCTGCCTGAATAGGATCCGTATCTTGGAATTCATCAACCAGAAGATAACTAATGTTCTTCTTAAAATACATTCTTACTTCTGCATTATTTCGCAAAAGAGCCGCGGTTTTCATTAACAAATCCTGGAAATTAAGGATTGACCTTTCCCTGCGCCATTCCTCATAATACTTTACACCTCCAAGAGCAAAATCAATCAAAGGCTTGTGCAAGTATTCTTTCCATTGCTGCAATGCCAAACTAATTACTTGCTGTTGAAATTGCTTCAAATCAGCTTCTATTTGCTTGGCTTTTACCTTATCTATCCATTTTTTCTGCGTCACTTCACTAGTCTTGCTTAATATAGTCAAAAGATTGATAAAAAGCCTATCTTCATCAAGATAACCCAAATCGATTAACTTTAGACCTCTTCTAACAAGCGTCTGGATCTTATCCCAACCACCATCAGGCTCGGTCTTCGGTATTTCTTTGCCCATCGCACTAAGAAAATTTCTTATTCCTATTTTTGTTTCTTGGAAATCGGGGTAGGATATTAATTCTGTAAATATTTGGACGTCCGGATAACGCACCAACTTCATATAAATATCTTTGAGAGATTTGTAGTCGATACCATTATGCTGCATCCACCCTATTGCCGGGTCTCCCATAAGCCCTTGCTTTTCAATATACTCAAACCACACTTGTTCAGCAAAAATGATATCTTCAGATTCTTCTACTTCCTCAAAGCCAGGGTCAATGCCGGCTTCAACTGGTCGCTCTCTAAGAATTTTAGCGCAAAACGCATGCACGGTACTTATTGAAGTTCGTTCAAAACTCAACAGTGCGTCATTTATGTTTTTCTTTGCTGCTTCGCCTACAGCTTGACTATGCAGCAACTCTTCTAGCCTTATCTGAAACCGTTCCCGTAATTCCGCAGCTGCTTTACGTGTAAAGGTTACCGCAACGACATTTTCAATTTTTGCTTGACCGTACAGTATTAACCCCACCATTCTATCCACTAAACTATGTGTCTTGCCTGAGCCAGCGCCCGCCTCCACAAAAAAACTTGTTGTGAGCTCATTAGCAATTAAATCTCTTTGTTTTTGATCAGGTATTGGTCTAGTCATATTCTTTAAGTTTCTGCCAAAGTTGGAGTTCTTTACTTGTATTTTGCTTCAACTTTAACTGTATTTGAATCTTACTATTATCTCCGCCGCAAACTTCAGCATAATCACAAAATTTACAGCCATCTTCACAATCACTACGCATAAATGTCCCTGCCTTGACAATATCAAATATAATATTCATTGCTTCTTGCCACTTTTCTCTTAAGGTGGTATTCTTTGGAAACTTACCACCCTTGCCATCTCTAGTGCCTTTTTCGGTAGGTAAAAGGTACCCAGATATAGTTACCTTTGCTTTCTTATCATCCACCTGTAAAATCTTTTCAGCAGCTACCGCATATAGACTATGTTGAAGTTGGGTTCCTTGATTTATGTAGTGACTTTCGTCAAACTCATAGGAGCTTCCAGTTTTATAATCCCAAACGTGATATTCCGAAGTCTTGACTTGATCAATCCTATCTATCCTTCCACGCAAAGATATCTCACTATCACTCGATAAAGGAATACTTACTTTGATTTCTTCTTTATCCCCAAATGAAATCTCCCATTTGACTGGTTTAGTTTCCAAACTTTCATTTATTTTAAGAAAAACCTCTACATCGCGTTTCAGCTGAGTAAGTTCATTCTGAAATACTACTTCACTTGGGGGTGGAATCTCTTCTTTGAACTCTTGAACAGTATTTTCTAAAATGCCTATAATAATTTGTTTTTGCTGATCGAAGTTTAATTCTTTCTTTTCCTGGCTCACCTTTTCGATGAAACGCCTAAACACCTCATGCAGCAATGTCCCCTTCTGAGCAGAATCAAGCCAAATTGTCAGATCTTTCTGTGATTCATCTGGCTTACTAACCCCTAATAGATACTTTAAGAAATAGGCAAAAGGGCACTTGGCGATAGTTTCAATTCTAGAGCAAGACATAACCAAAGATTTGTTTACTCTTGGATCAACTTCTTTACCTTCAACCTTAACCTTTCCGTCATATTCACTAAATTCATCACTGCTTCTTTTCCTAAAAGAAATAAGCCCTTCTTTTAAACAGGGGAAATATCCTTCAACTGCAACCAGACCATTTTTTAAAGACACGCCACTAACTAATTTATTAAGCCACCAATCAGTCTGGTCAAGTTCATGCTCAAGACCACTAAATACCACCGGTTGCCCCAACACCTGGTGTAATGTATTATAATCGGCCTGCGGATTACCTTCTTCTATACGAAACACCTGTAACAATATTGAAGAGGGAAAAGATTTACGGTCTTCTTTCACATTGTATGTGGAGTAGCTAAATGTTACCCTGCCTCTCAAGCCAGCAACAAGTGCAGCTACTTCATAGATATTCTTTCGCAATCTATCACTGGAAAGCTCAAGATCAGGGTTAATTTTTACTCTTTCTTCATCCAACAAGATAGGATCCTGCACTATCTTCTCAGGAAACTTGCTTTCATCAAGCCCAACAATAAAACTATTCATTCTTCCTGTACAGGCACCACTTCGGTAGTGAGACACATGCAAATGCCCCGGCTTAGGTCCGCTAGGCGTCAAACGAATATTAGAAACTATATTAATTAATTTTTCAATAGCTTCTTCAGAAGCTATTGTTCCTTGCATAACTCTTCCAAGACGAGATATCCGTTCCTTAGCGCTTGCCACAAAAAAGGCATCGTTATCATTGAATATCTTCACATATTTTTCTAAAAAATCTTCTAATCCATGGCACAGTCTTGCGAAGTCAATCTTTTTATCTTGATCGACCTCAGGCACAAGCGATAATAGATCAGTACAAATTTTCAATAGGAAACCGAGGTTTTTAATTTTCGCTTCTAAATAGTCTTGATTCTGCTCCTCTTCTTTATCATTATAGGAACCGATTTTCTTCAACTCCTCAATTCTTTTTAAGATTAAACGGCCATACCTCTGCCTTCCCCATCCAACACCTGAAGTCCTAAGAAGGTGGCCCAATATCGAACCACTCGCAGGATCCTCCTCTTGGTTTCCCATTTTTAATGCTCCGGACTCAAGAATACGTCTCATATATATTTCCTGGAAGTCTTCTTTAACCCAAAGGAGAAAACCCATTAAAGCTCTTCCAGCATTCGTTATATAAAAAGGTACACCCTCAGAAAAAGTAGCAGGAACGCTAAGTTTTTCGCAAAGACAATAAATTAAATCAAGATACTTCTCTGAATCCGTATAGACCAACTCTACTTCGTCTATTTTTGACTTATTCTTTACAATACGCCTGAGCACCTCTCTTATTTCGTTGCGTTCTCCTAATGCGCTGAATATTTCTATGCTTGAATCCTTAAGAACTGGCGGGGCATTCTCTAAATCAAAAACCCACTTTAACCGCTGGCTATTTGAATCTATCTTCAGATCCAGTGTTTGCTCCTTTACTAACCATGCATCTGACGGAGTGGGCAATCCGAAAATAGGATCTTCCGAGACAATAATTAAATTTTTTCCAGCGATTTTCTCAATAAACTTTCGTTCCACTCCACTCATATAGTATCGTTTTGGAATAATGAATTTTCTCTCCCCATCTTGCCTTTGATTACCCTGTTCTAAAGTAAGACTGAAAAGCCCAGCAGCATCAACAAACTTGTTCTCACTAAGTGCTTTTTCATATTCACCAAGCAATAACATAATATCTTTTGCTTTTGTTAAAGAGACAAAGCCATCCTCTGATAATTTCTGAGAAGAAATGCCATGTAAACGTAAATCAGAAATTGTGCGCGTTAATGCTTCCACCATGCCCTTATTAACAGGATGCTTCTCAAAATAGTTCAATTTATGAGAATCAAACAGAGAGTTAAATATACTATCCACAATAATCTGATTCATACTCGTAGATAACAACTCAAGATTATTGGAGATAATTATATCCTCCACCAAGTCAACAGCCAAAGAGGCTGGAGTGGCAAGCGTGAAATTAATCCATGAAACACCTGAACGAACAAGGTGTTCTAGTATTTGGTGACCAATCTGATAATTTGGAACGATAAGAATTTTTTCAATACGGGGATATGTTTGGGATAGTTTTTCAAGTTCTAAAGTTAGAATATTGGGGAGCAAATTTACTCTACTCATTCACTCCCCGCATTTAGGACAAGATATTGTTTTTGTGGCATAGTTGTTATATCTCCAAAAGCAACTTTTTCAACGTCGCTAATGCTCCAGGAACGTTTAGCTTAGCTGCTGCGTAATCAACACTCATAAGCTCTTCAGATAAAAACAAATCATATTTCTCACTAGCTTTATTAGGCAAAGTCTTTGCAAGTTCCGATGGGTCAATAGGCTCTTGATTCACCAGTGATTCCAAGTTATCCCTTAATTCTTTTTCACTTGCTTCCACAGTAAGCAAAATTCGATCGTTCCATGTTTTAATACCTTTGTGCCTTAGCAAAGCGGCAATAGTTTCCATTTTTTCATCACCGACCCAACAAAAAAGATAGCAATTATTGCCTTTAGAGATTATTCTTTGTTTCATAAGTTTATATTTCAAAAAATTGTCTCTGGCCTCAGACAAGAGTTGTTTTGCCTTAGCATCTAAAAAGACTGGCATATCTGTTTCTGTATAAACAGAAAACATTTCTTGCCTTATCTTATCATGTACCCAGCCTCCTTTACCTCCAAATAAAGGAGCTTTTCCGGCTTTTGCAGGCTTAAGTTCAATTATTTTTTTTGTGGCATCCACATTTATAACTTGCCATCTTCGCCCACCGAAAATTAAATAAGAATCAATGGGGACGGGCCGATCAATTGGTAAAGTTCCCAATGTTTTATCTCCAGCAATAAGTCTGTACTCTTCATTAGTCATAAATGCAGTATAAAAAGAATAGTGATTTACTATTCTTTCGCCAACTTCTCCGTGTAAAAGCAAACCGTCATTTGTCTGCATTATTAACTTCTTCTCGCCAATATTACGTAACAAATCGACAAACATTTTCTCATCTACAAAATCAAACGGTCCATCGCAACAAAGAATCTTCCATGCTTGTGATGCTGTCACTCCCCCGTATTGCGCAATTATAGAAAGAATCTGTTGAATTAGTGTCGAAAGGTGCAATCCTTTCGCTGGAGGTGGTTCATACCATTTAGCAGCGAGTAAACGAACCATGGCTATAGTCTGAACCAATCCTTCCCTCAGCTCATCTGATATATCAATATCTTTCTCAACTTCTCGTTCTACAAGATATACGCGCAAAATTGCCGGATTCCCTCTTCTTCCCGACCTGCCCAAACGCTGCCGCATACTCGCTACTGATGGCGGAACACCAATTTGCGCGATACTGTTAACAGAACCAATATCAATCCCCATCTCTAAAGTAGATGTACAAATAATATTAATAGGCCTTGACTTATCCTTAATAGCGTCTTCAGCTTCTTCTCTTAGTTCTCGAGATAAACTACCGTGATGCGGCCAGAACTCATTTGGCACAATTCTTTGTTCCGATAATCTCCTAAGCAAATCTGCATAAGTTTCCACATTTGATCTGGAATTAGCAAAAATAAGATTACTCGTCCCTCGAAGTGTTTTAAAAAGAGATTCGCTTATTTCTATCTTGCAATCCTTCTCTTCATAAAGTTCCTCATCTTCCAATTTTTCTGTATCAGCCTCTAAAGACAAATTAGGGGCAGTTTCAATAAATCCGCGCACAAGAAGTTTTAGTTCCTGACCGACAGAGGTAGAGATAATCAGATTGACATCCTTCCCAAGGCCACTCCTTAGAAATTCTGCAGCTAGTTGCATATCACCGAGAGTTGCACTTAACCCTATTCTAGGAATTCGTTTTTTAACTGAGAATTCAATCCTTCGCAATAATGATTGGAGCTGGCTACCTCGTTCTGTACCTATAAAAGAATGAAGTTCATCTACAACTATATAAGCAGTATTGTTAAATATTGCGGATATTTGATGGCCATGGTTTACAAAAATCGCTTCGAGTGATTCTGGAGTAATTAGAAGAATACCATTCGAATCTTTTAAAAAATCTTTCTTTTTACTTGTAGCTATGTCCCCATGCCAAGGATGAACTGCAATATTAAGATGCTCACACAATTCCTGCATTCTAGAAAATTGATCATTTATCAGTGCTTTGAGTGGACTAATATATATAATGGTAGATTTACTCCCATTTTGCTGCTCTAGCAATTTGGAACAAATTGGTAAGAACGCTGCTTCTGTTTTCCCAGTGGCAGTAGAAGCAGCAATAATTATATCGTTCTTCCCTTCCAATATCGGGGTTACCGCAGCTTCTTGGATGTCTCGTAATTCTGACCAATTATGTTCCCAAATCCATCGCTGAATCTTTTCATTTAATTGGGAAAAGGCTATTGATTTATTTTCAGAAGTCATCTTTGATTAAAGTTTAAAAGTTTCCAAGTTATCTCCCCCGTCTTGCTGTTGTCTCTCATTATTTGTGCTGGATTGTATAGTATCTACATCTACTGGGAGCGGCTCAAGATCTGGGTTTGTTTCTCGATCAATCTCAACATTCCCTAACATTTCTTGCCATTTCAAATCCTTATTCTGTTCTAAAACTGCTAATAGGTTAACAAAGGCTTTTATTGTATTGCGTGGGGTACGAAAATATATCTCACCAATTTTTTTAAAAGAATACTCCATAAAAGCCTTTAAGCCTTCGTCTGGTAAAAGATAGGCTTCTGAATTACCTAGTGAATAAACATGCCTGATCTTTGTAATTAATACAAAAAAGTCTTCCTGCGATAGACTACTAAGTCTTAATACGGGGCCAGTAAAGTCTAAACGACCATTTGTAGCAAAAGTGTTTTCGGCTAAACGAGATTGCAGAGCGGGATAGCTATAGAGACCCCTCCGAGTATCCATTAGAAACTCAGGAGTCCCTCCCATAATAATACCTAATCCAACAGCAATACCTTGTAAACTATCATTTACCATCCGTAGTATCTGCTCATAATTAGCATTCCTTGATTGAGAATTGGCCAACTTATAAAGGTTTACAAGCTCATCAAGGCATATCAACAAGCCATTGTATCCAGCAAGGCGCACAAAAATAGCCATTAACTTAAGATGATCGTAAACCGACATATCGTCAATTATTGTACGAACACCCAAAGCAAGCTTCGCTTCTGTTTTAGTAGAAAATTCACCTCGTAACCAGCGTATAGCATCTGACTTGAGTTGTTCGTTACAAGTATCATGTCCCTTCCAATAAGCAGAAATTACCTGGGCGAAATCGTACCCTCCAACCATTTCATAAATCTTTTCTAATCTTCTTAAGATTATGCTTTCCACTTTAATTCCTGAAGACTGAGATTCTCTCATTGCTTCTGTTATAAAACGTTCAACTATATTCTGGATTGCACCTCCATCCGGTTTTGAACGAGTAGAGACATTGCGCATTAGCTCAGCATAAAGTGCCCTAGCCTGTCCTCCAGTTGACTGAAGTCTTTTGTCAGGAGACAAATCTGCATGTACAGTTATTAATCTTTTTTCTAAAGCGATTGCTCTGATTAAATTTAAGAAAAAGGTTTTACCTGAACCATATTCCCCAATAACAAAACGGATGGTCGATCCTCCATCGATAACTCGATCAATATCTTTCAGCAAGGCTTCAACCTCTTTAACGCGCCCTACTTGAATAAGATGTTGACCTAAGCGGGGAACAACTCCAGCTCGCAATGATTGGATAACCGCATCTCTTTCTTTTGGTCGAATTTCAGTCATTTTAAAATCTCCTTTACAATCTTATCATTCAACTCAATCTCATCCGTTCCTTCGAAAAAAGGCTCATCGAAAGCCCTAAAGGATGCATCATTAATAGTGTCTAACACTCCGTCTAACAATAAATTTTGCTTCGCAGCTAACTGCTCTAGTTCTTCGCGTGTCCATGCAGGCTTTTCGACAAGCAAGCGGGCAAACCTTGAATTTTCGGGATCTAGCCCCATTATCCCATCCTTGTTAACGGGTTCTTGAACAAATTGAGTTCCACCGCTATCTTCCATAGAGAAAATATTATTTAGCATAACAGTGACTTCAGCAGTCTCGGCAATTTTACGTTCAATTTCAACCATATCAAGCTCAACCTTGCCTTCTTTTTTCTTTTTGGGCTGCGAAGGAATGGTAAATCCTTTTTGGGGTACATCGCTGGATTCAATTTTTACTGGCTCAGTGGCTGCAAGATGAGCTTGACTATAAAGATCCTGCGCATCAAGATCAAGAATTGAGTATATTTTATTAAGAATTTTGATTTCGTTTGGATCAATAAAACCATCTGCTTGGGCAATGCCTACGAGAAATTTTCCAATATTTTCACGCTGCTTCAAATCAAACGCTTGTAGCTGTTTCTTAATGCCAGCGAAATTACTTGGCGTTAAAAACAAGTATTGAGTATATGCTTTTAGTCTAACTTTCTCAGCTTGAGATAAATTAAAAAGTATTTCTAATTTTCTCTCTAAATATTTTTTTTCATCTTGAGAGATATTACCATCGGAGGCAGACACCGCAGTTGCTAATCTAAGTACTGTTGTCGCGATTGAATATTCTAGCGAAGACGCCATGGGAGAATCTGTAGGCAAATTAAATATAACTATTGTTCCTGAAGTAACTAAAGGACTACCAAATCTTATATCTGGCTCTATGCCGACTCCCAACTTAGATAGTAATTGAGATAAAGCAAGCACTTCTTGTTTGCCAATTTCCTTTTGATTTATTGAGGGTATTTGGTTCCAAATGGTTGAAAGATCGGTTTGAAGTATTTTGGATGCCCCCAAGTTATCCTTTAACCACTTTGATAGCATCTGCAACTCTTTAATTTGAGTACTTATAATTATTTTGTCGGGAAGTAATGCCCAGGCAACTAGTGGATTCTGTTTATCGGGATTCCGTCCAAGATGACGACTATAGGCATCAAGTTGATCTATACACATATCGGCAATTTTACGCAGTTTATTAAGTGGCTCTTTTAACATAGAAACATCATAAAGCTCATTATATGATAATTCCATAGTTCCACTAAAAGTTTGACTGGCTGGACGGTAATTCACTCTTAGCTTAGTCTTATTTGGAACGAGCAATAACCCTTCCCCAAATTTTTCATTATAGTTAAGATGAAACAGCCTCCGAAACTCTTCTTTACATCTGCGCGCTGGTGTTCGCAATCTATTTTCCGGATCACTTTTAACCCAAGCTAAAGCCCAATCTGGAGATAAAGGGTTACCATCAGCCGCAAGCTGCGCAAGACCAACCCTTAGTTTTAATGGGAATTCATAACTTATAAGGCCTTCAACATCTATTGAACTGTTATAAAGTTTATCTTTTGAGTGTATTATTTCTAAATAATCAATTAAATTACTCGAATACTGATTGAAGGAATAATTCGATTTATATATCTCGCGAAGCCTCTTCAGCTCTATGAGGATAATTTCCACTTCCGATGCAGCTTTGTTTGATTCACGCGTATCCGCTAAAACGCGCCGTTCTAGCCCATAAAAATATAGAAAAACATAGCCAATATTAATGGATGGATCGTTTTTACCATTTGCAAGCCATTTCAAATAAGTATTTCTTGCAGTTCCACTAATATTGCTATAGGACGGCCAATAATTAATCTGCCTCCCCTCCCAATCATTTGTTGATTTATCCACAGGTAAAGCTGGATCGATTAAAGCAGGCTCTTTGTTCCAACCGCGAACAGAAAGCAAGCCTGTGCCGAAATAAATTAACCCGCCCTTTAGCGTATAACTAGAAATAATTCGTTCTTCTCCACTAGAAACCCAAACTGAATCAGGAGGGACTGAAGATTGTTGATATTTTGATGGATAATCAACAGGTCTTCTTTGCACGGAATCAGAAGAACTTTTTGTTTTAGGCTTAAAAATTTGCCAAATTACCCAGATTACTACTAGGAAAATTATTGTATTCATTGTGTTAGTTGGTACTCATTGAGTTTACCCAAAACATTTTCCTTTTGTCTTTTTCTTTCTTCTATCATTTCTCGAACAGAATCACTAGCCGGCATTATGTGCTTCTTTATTTATTCGTCCTCGCTTTAATAAACTCCTCTAAATCCTCAGGCCTAATCCACCACTTACCTATCTTAGTGGCCCGGATTTGCTTTTCTCTGATGAGCTGACGCACTCGGTATTCAGTTAAACTGAGTTCCTGGGCAACCTGTTCTACGGTCAAGTATCCTTTATGCTTCATCTTGAGCGCTCCATTTAACACAATGTAACATTGTTTCACATTATACCACATAAAAATAAGGAAGTAACTAAATTAACGGTGGAGTAAACTAAGGATTAGTGATTATTTAATAACGAAGCGCGCAAGAAGAAAACCGATGAGAAGTGACAAAAGCAGAAATATGCATAAGGTAAAAATTGCAGTTTGAAATGCTTCCTTAAAAAGCCGTTTCCCTGTAAATTTGTGTTTCTCATATTCATGCCACGTAATAACAAATGCCGAAGCAGCGGCAACTAATCCGAATACAATACCTATGACGATAGAAATCACCAGCATAGTTGGGATAACTATTTATTCCTCATCTATTCCTTCAGCCATCATTTTGCCAACCTTATTTTTCTGATCAAGCAGATGACGAGGCAGGAAAGCTAAATTTGCTATTAAGGTCGGAATAACTGCGCTTGCAATAACCGTCGCAACTAAGAATGAATACTGCTGCTGTGTCACTATGCCATGTGAATATCCGTAGAGTGCCGAAATCGTGCCAAAGGTAAGCCCTGTTGACATTAAAAGTGTGTAATACCATTTTTCCCTTTTCTCTTTACGGAAAACGCCAATCACCGGATAAAGACCGAATATCTTTGAAATCACCTTACCGATAAACAGCACTAAAAACACAATTGGCGCACCTATCAAGGCAGCTATTGAAACAAGCGAACCTGCGCGGATAAAATAGAATGGCGTAAGAAATCCCACGGTTAATGTCCTAAGCCTCCTCACCCAATGATGTTCTTTGGATGCAAATTCAGCGAGAAGCATACCGGCAATATATGCTGGCAATACTGCCTCGCTTCCCGACCAAAGCGCAAGCGCTCCAAGGCCAAAGAGCACTAACATTACCCATTTAGCCCGGATAGCAGCAGTCTTATTCCCATAGGTTCTCGTTAAAAATGATGTCACTATAGGAAAAAGAGCAAGCATGATAACGCTCACTACGATAAAAATAACTGTTTTGTAATTAAATGGAGCGAAAATAAGGCCAAGCGCAATTACCGTCCCAAGGTCATTAATAAAACAGGCTCCTAAGATGCCTTTTCCAAACTCAGTCTTGTTAAACCCTGTTTCAAGCATTACCGCATATACAACCGCCATTGAAGTGGTAGAAAGGGCAATTCCTGCCAGCCAGCTTGCCCGAGGATCCCAATGGAGAATAAAACGGGCAAAGGCAGCGCATCCAAGGAACGGAGCAATAAAACCAACTATCCCAACTACAACAACTTCTCTCCATTTGGTTCGAATCACCTTTGGATCAAGCTCAGCCCCAGCTAAAAAAGTAAGCAGTATTGCTCCGGTAGAAGCCAGAAACTTGAGCCATTCAAAATTGCTTCCAAATGAATTAGGGCCGAAGAAATGGCTGGCAATATTAGCGACTATAACGCCAATACATATTTCAACAAGCGCAATTGAAATTCTTAAATGATGCGCAATAATAGCAGAAAGTACAGCCAGTCCCAACCATAGTGCAGCAATCGTGTAAATCTGTTCCATTTTTTCAATACCTCTCTTTCATTTTAAAAGCGATGGGATATCTTTTAGGAAAATCTTTGTTTCCTCATCAATATCTGTAACACTTATCTCCTGCATGTTTTGATTAATCTCCTTGTCGAAACTTATTTTAAGTTTGTGCATCTTTTCATTATCCGAGTTTTCCTCGACCAAAATAATACTTTTGACTTTATCTAAAGATATATTGAGAACGTCTACGCTGGTTCCTATCGAATGCTCCACGCCATCTCGCGCAATCATTAGCGCCTTATTAGTTAAAAGAGCTGTTGCCTTACTCGTAAGATAAGCCACCTGTTTTTTTCGTTTAAGCAAGGAACGTTTATGTAAAACCTTCTCCCAGATATACCGACAGGAAAAAGTCAAAATACATTTTTCTTGGTCGCTAAGAAGCGTCTTTAAGTAATCACGGTGAATTTTATCTTTAATCTTATGAATAAATGCTGCAGGCGAAGAAGAATCTAATTTGAAATCATCCGTATTTATGGCAAGGCTGTGTTTCTTAAAGACGCGCAGCGCCTTTTGGAAATGATGCTTGCCGTTTGAACTAAAAATTATCGTTAGCCGTTTTGTTTCTTCGAGATCAATAAACTCCAAGGAAAACCAGCTTAAAAGCATGGCGCTACCGATATTAAAAGAAAGTATATCTTCAAAATTAATATAGTTTAACGTCGGCTCTGTTCCTTTAGCGTGCCTGTTATTTGAAATAATAAATCTCTTGTCTGTTACGCATATCCCCGAAGACGACTCCCCTGCTTTTAGGCCGAAGGGCGTTGATGTCGAGGAAACGCGCGGCGCATAAATACAGCATTCTACTTTTTCCGAGTCCTTAAGTTGGCTATCGATTAGTTTCGCGTGCACGCCTATTAACTCGCAAGGGTGTTTAACGCTAAACACCCAGTCTTCTTTACCGGATGACTCCCATCCTTCCCATGTATATTTTGTCTTGCTCTTAAACATAATTAATGCACTGCCTCGCTTATCCTGCGATCTAAATCCATAAGCTTCACATCCAATCCGCCGCTCTTTTGATACTTAACGTCCCTTGCAAAAAAACAAAGCCCTTTGATTATCTTTGAGTTGCCTCTGGAATAGTTGAATATTGCTTGCTTAAACTCGGCCTCCTTGGTCACCTTAATACCAAATTCTTTCATAAAATAATCCGTGAGATTGTTGGAAGCTGCTCTATCAAAATTGTTTATCTCTACCTTCTCAAAGCCGTAGATCGCCATGCGCAGATGCCCTATAGCCTTTTTGTCTAATCCCCTGGAGACGATCAACAAAGGAATATTCTTCTCCACTAGATACGTGAGAAACGCATAGTGCTTTGGCTCTGCTCTCCCCATATGATCCAAGATAATATAATCCGATGTTTTGCTTATGATTTCGTAACATTTCTTTTTAAGAGCAAGAATATTCAAAGCATCGATACCCTTGCTGATTTCTTTTGAGCCGGAGGCAATGATTCCTAAAAGGGTATGCCGCAGTGTTTCGTTTTCCTGCACGTAAAGATTGCGCCTGTTCGATTGTTCACTCAGTAAGCTCTGGACAATTTCAGTTTTACCAACCCCCTCTTCGCCAAAGAGAATAATATTCTTGTTCTTAGACATAAGACAGTTGATTGAGCCTATTTCCTTTTCTCTGCCAAGCATGGTAAATAGTACTTTGCAAAACAAAAAAAGCTTCTACTTTAAACCTATAAAGTAGAAGTTATCAGCCTAAAAAGGCATATTGGCGAGCCTCATCGCCTCGTATAGTCTCTCACTTGAACGCAACCAATAAAGCTCCAAAGCTCATAAGAATTACCCCTCCCCACTGCAGTAAATTCAAGCGTTCGCCTAAAAATAGGACTGCGAGTAATACCCCAAAAACTAAGCTTAACTTATCGATTGGCGCAACGACAGAAGCCGGGCCCATTTGTAAGGCCCGAAAATAACAAATCCATGACAGCCCTGTTGCAATACCGGAAAGAATAAGGAAAGTTAAGCTTTTGCTGCTTAACATAAACGGATTAACCCATTCGCCGCGAAATGCAACAAGAACTATCAAAAATATAAATATAACGACCGTTCTTATTAGAGTGGCGGCGTTAGAAGGCAGTCCGGCCACTCCTACTTTCGCGAGCACTGCTGTAAGTCCTGCAAATATTGCCGATCCTAATGCATAGATCCGCCAATCGCTTACCATTAACACCGCCCTTCTTGCGCCATTATCAGCGCAGCTTGCCGTTAAATACCGCCTTATTCCCTAATTCTTCTTCAATACGAAGCAGCTGGTTATATTTTGCTAGTCTTTCCGACCTCGCTGGAGCTCCTGTCTTTAACTGACCTGCATTAGTAGCCACCGTAATATCAGCCAAGAATGAATCTTCAGTTTCTCCGGAACGGTGCGAAAACATACAGGTGTAGCCCGCTTTTTTAGCTAGTTTGATAGTCTCCAGTGTCTCGGTTATTGTGCCGATCTGATTCAATTTAATCAAAACTGCATTAGCGATACCCTGTTTTATTCCTTCGGCTACGATTTTTGGATTAGTGACAAAAATATCATCTCCTACAAGCTGAATCTTTTCACCCAGTTTTCTAGTCAGAATCTTCCAACCTGCCCAATCATTTTCTGCCAAGCCATCTTCGATTGAGATAATCGGGTATTTTGAAACAAGGCCGGCATAATAATCAACCATTTCTTCAGAAGATAAACTCTTATTGTCGGCTTTAAGCAGGTATTTTCCATCCTGATAAAATTCGCTTGCAGCCGGATCCAAAACTATAGCAATATCCTTGCCGGGCCTGTAACCAGCTTTTTCAATAGCTGCGATGATAACTTCGATTGCTTCTTCATTACGCGAAAGATTCGGCGCGAAACCGCCCTCGTCCCCCACAGAAGTGCTTAAACCTTTTGATTTTAAGATGCCCTTTAAAGTATGATATACCTCGGCAGCGTAGCGCAATGCCTCTTTAAATGACGGTGCGCCAAAAGGAGCAACCATAAACTCCTGAATATCCACGTTGTTATCGGCATGTTTTCCACCGTTTAGAATATTCAAGAATGGTATCGGGATCCTTACTGCATCCTTACCGCCAAGATAGCGATAAATAGGCATATTCGCGTCTATGGCGGCTGCTTTAGCCACTGCCAATGATACACCAAGAATCGCGTTGGCCCCTAAATGACCTTTGTTCTCCGTACCATCCAGCTTAATCATTAGCCGGTCAATTTCTTCCTGCTCTTTAGCATCTTTGCCGATAAGTTTAGGAGCTATAATCTTGTTAACATTATCGACTGCCTTTAAGACCCCTTTTCCAAAAAATCTTTTCTTATCACCATCGCGCAGTTCTACTGCTTCTCGGCTTCCCGTGGAAGCTCCCGATGGAACTGCTGCTCTTCCTAAAGCGCCGCCCTCTAACACAACATCTACTTCTACTGTGGGATTACCCCTAGAATCTAAAATCTCTCTTGCGTGAATCTGTTTTATCTTGGTCATGATTACGCTCCTTTTTGATGAATCCCATCTTTTCCAATAAACTTTTCAATAGCCCTTATCCAAGAATCTCCTTCTTTGCCGAATTTCTCTTTAGAAAAACGATAATCGTGCTTCCGCATAAATTCTTTCAATTCTGCAATTAAACCTGATATTTTTACCCCTTCGATGTCAAGAAGCTCTGCGCCGAGCTTCTTGCTCTTGCATTTTTGAAGCACAAACGCTAAATGGGGCAGGCATAATCCAAATGAATGCTTATAATGAAAACTGAATTCTGCATCGTCAAAACTTTCCCAGAATACAGAGACATAGCGTTCTACTACATCTATTTCTTGTTTACAAAACATGCAAATTTGGTTTGCGGCAGCTCCAGGATTAATTTTTTTAAGTAATTCTTTCATGGAAAGGTGCTCATCTATTTCTTTTAATTGTTTCAAAACTATATTTATTAAATCGCTATAAACAATCGCCTGACCAAAGCCATCCCCTAGCTTCTGTAGCTGCCAAGCATGACGATTACAGAATCCTTGAGAAGCCTTGATATTTTCTCTAACTCCTGGGTCATTAACACTCTCATATAGAAAATCATCCATAAACTTGCGCGTGTTCTTTTTGACAAGAAAGCAAATCGGACAGCCTTCTTTCAGCGCTTCTAGAAGATTAAAATATGTTGTATGTTTTGGGCCCATAAAAAATAAAACCTCTACCTATGGTTCTGGTAGAGGCCTATACAAAAAATCCTCTACCATATTACTAGTAGAGGTTATCAACCTTCAAGAATTTGAGGTGGTTACGGCGAACCTCATCGCCTTTTTTATTGTATATAGTTTACTATAATTTTGGGCATGTTTCAATAAAAATCATTCCCTTTAGTAAAATAGAAATTACAGTTATAATAAGTTAGTGGCAGCCGTGTTGCGTACAAGCATTCTGTACGGTTATTTCCTCAAGCCCGCCCTTGGTGAACTGACTGACAATATCTGTAACTGTTCCCGGAATAGCCCGATAAGCCTTGATCCCACCCTCATTAAGCTTTTGAATCGCCCGGCCACCCATTCCACCGGTAACCACAGCGTCAATCTTTTTTCCCATTAACGCGTTCATTGGCTGACACATACCGTGCGCATGGTGTTGATTTGCATTGTCAATGATCTCAAAGGAGTCTTTTTCAGTGTCAACGATGGTAAAATACGGTGCGCTGCCGAAATGCCCATAAACCACCGCACTCTTGCCTTCATTTGTTTCTGTTGGAATACATATTTTCACTTTACTGCTCCTCTCTTGGCTATAATAACAGTCTGACAAACATCTTTGTAAACCTTAACGAACAATCCTTTCTTCTCTAAGTATTTTTTTGCACCCGACAAGGACATCTTAGACGACGCATGGCTATGACCATCTAACGCGTGCACTTTTTCCATAACCCTTTCGCCCCTTTTATTCAAATCAGCAATAATAAGCTTATTTTTAACTACCCTAATCATTTCCTTTAAGCATTTAACCGGATTTTTCGCATGGTGGATAAAATTCACTGAAATCACAAAATCAAAAGAGTTATCTTTATATTTTAATTTTTCGGCATCCATGTGCTTAAGCGATACCGATTTATCAAGTTTAAGGCTTTTAAGGTTTAACTTAGCTATCTTCTGGGCTTTTCTATCAAGGTCGATTGAAACTACCTTCAAGCCATTCTTTGCCAAAGCAACTGCCATATGCCCCCTGCCTGTGCCAACCTCTAAAATTTTACCTCCAGAAATTTTGGCTTTTTTAAAAATAAGACTTCTTGCCTTGGGAATATCATAGCCATACCTCTTGAATAGTCTTAACCTATTTTGATCCTGTTTTGCTAAATTACTCATTTTAATCCATCCTTTTAAATAACTTACAACTTAATAAGAAAACCTAAAATTATTCCTCCAATTACAGTGAAAATAGGATTGACTTTAAATACTGCTGTCAGCAAAATAACGATAATTGCGACAAAAGCTGTCTGTAAATCCGTAATCGAAGTTTTAAATAATTTTAGAATCGCCACCGCAATAAATCCTATAGCCATCGGCCTGATAATCTTGAGCAGATTTTGAATAACAGGGTAATTCTTGAACTGAGTATAATTTAAGGCGATGATATAAAGGGCAATGAATGGGATAGTAATGAGGCCCAGGGTTGCAAAAATTGCCCCTTTTAACCCGGCTATCTTCGTGCCGACAAACGTCGCTAAATTAATCATGATAGGGCCAGGTGTAATTTCGGAGATAGCGACTAAATCCGTGAACTCCTGAACTGTTAACCAATGATACGACTCAACCACATACCGTTGTGCCAAAACCAGCATGGAATAACCGCTCCCTATGGTAAACAGTCCGATTTTAAGAAAAGTTATAAATAATTTTATGCATATCATTTAATATTCTCCCAAAACTATTCAAACTGAAGTGCCTTAATCGGATCTAAAAGAGATGCCTTCCTCGCCGGATATACGCCGAAAAAAACACCGATAATAAACGTAGCTAAAAAGGACACCCCGACCGCATCCATAGGGATAATAAGCGGCAACTTGGCAAAAACTGCTGTCAGAATCGACGCCACAACCCCCAGCACTACGCCAATCATTCCGCCTCCTATACTTAACAGCAACGCCTCGGATAAAAACTGAATAAGAATATCCCTTCTCTTGGCGCCAACCGCTCTTCGTATACCGATCTCTTTAATCCTTTCCCTAATGGAAATAAGCATCACCGCCAAGACCCCTATCCCGCCAACTAAAAGAGAAAGCGCCGCGATACTTCCGATAAGCAGGGTAAACGTCCGGCTGCTTTCCTGCTGTGCCTCCAAGATAGCGGTCTGGTTCAGAATAGTAAAATCATTATCTTTACCTTCCCGTATATGATGCCTCTCTCTTAAAACAACGCTTATCTCTTCTGCCGCCTGCTTCATTAAAACGCCGTCCTTAACCTTCACATAAATCGTATTGATATAGGTTAAATTAAAGAGCCTGCGCAATGCTGTCCTAACCGGAATAAATATCTGATCATCTTGATCCGCGCCGTAAAGATCCAGCCCTTTGGGAGAAAGAACGCCGATGATCTCAAAAGGAACCTTGCCGATGTATATTATTTTTCCAAGCGGGTCCTGCTGTCCGAATGTGTTTTCAACTACAGTCTTTCCGATAACAGCTACTCTTCTCAGCCCCTTATCTTCATCCTCATCAAAAAATCTACCTTCAGAAAGAGAGTGGTTTTGAATCTCGATGATATCGGATGTCGTTCCAACGATGTTCGTTTTTGTGCTCAAATCGCCGTATTTAACCTGTAATTTCTTAACCTGTGCCGGAGCGATAATTTTTAGGCTTGAAGCGCCTTCCGCAATAGAATCAGCGTCCCTTAATTCAAGCGTTGTAACGATTTTTGCCTGCCGGGCTCTGCCTGCGATAATTTTGACCTGTCCCGCGTTAACAAGCAAAAGTTTACTTCCCATTTTTGTTATCTGGGAGGTAACCTTCGCTTCCGTCCCTTTTCCCAAAGCCACCATTACAATAACCGCGCAGACGCCGACGATTATTCCCGAAAGCGAAAGAACTGTCCGGACTTTGCGCTCAAGCAATATCTTTTTGGAGATCTCGATGTTCTTTGCAATCTTCATTTTTGACTTAAGGCTCCTGCCGGGTCAAGGGCTGCGGCTTTTCGAGCAGGATAAATCCCAAAGAAAAGCCCTATGACCGCTGAAAATAAGAATGCTACAGCAAAAGGTTGCCACGTTATGCTGATCGGCTTGCCTGAAAGACTCAACAGAATGGCGATAATGACCCCCGTTATCACGCCGAAGGCTCCGCCTGCAAAAGTCAACACGAGCGACTCCGCAAGAAATTGAAAAATAATGTGCTTCTTTTTAGCTCCTACCGCCCTTCTTAGGCCTATCTCCCGTTTGCGTTCTGAAACCGCCATAAGCATGATATTCATTAACACAATGCCCCCGACAAAAGGAGATATAATTCCGACTAACCACAAGAAGATATTAAGGGTTTGCGAAGTACCTTTGACCATCTTTGTTATTTCTCCGGCAGTCGTCAACCTAAAATCATCTTCCTCCGTATCCGCCAAATGGTGATTTGCCCTTAAGGTCTCTTTTATCCGGCCCGCAATAGCATTCGACTGTGAAGGATTAAATATAACAACTCTCGCTTGCGTGATATAAAGAGGTTGATTCATCAGCCGTCTTGATGCCGTAGTAAAAGGAATAAGGATAAGATTGTCGAAATCGGTACCAACCGGCGACTGACCCCTTTTTTCCAAGATGCCGACTATCTTAAAAGAAACGTTCTCGACCAATATGCTTTCACCGATAGGATTGGCGTCTGCGAATAACTCTTTGGCCGCAGTTTGGCCTATGACGCAAACTTTGGAAAGCTGCTCGTTATCGGAGTCGGAGATAAAATCTCCCTTGGAAACGCCTCTCTTCCATGCTTCCTGCCAGTTCGACTCAACGCCAAAAATCCACGATGTCGTAAATTTATTGCCGTATTTTACCGGCATATCCAGCGATATCTGAAAAGGAGAGACTGATTTTACCCCATCTATATTTTGAATATCAGCTATGTCTTTTTTCGTGATGTCGGCTTCGGAAGCAGTGGCAGGACCGCGCATTTTCCCACCGCCAGAGTGAACCATAATCGCATCCGGGCCGAAATTGTTTATTTGTTGCATTATTTTCTTGTTTGCGCCTTGCGTTAATGCCACGATAACGGTAAGGGTAGCGATACCAACCACAATAGCCAAGACGATAAGAAACGTGCGTATCTTGTGTTTCATTACGGCATTCATGGAGACGCTAGCAATTCTCATTATCTTCATTTCAACACCTCTTCCTTCTCCACCTTGCCGTCTTTTAAAAATATGATCCTCCCTGCACTGCGCGCTATATTAATATCGTGCGTTACTACAATGATCGTCCGGCCTTCTTTATGCAGGATCTTGAAGATTTCTATAATTTCTTTAGCGGAAGTACTGTCCAAATTTCCCGTCGGCTCGTCAGCTAAAATAACCGCCGGATCGTTGATAAGAGCGCGGGCTATGGCGACGCGCTGTTGCTGGCCTCCGGAAAGTTCGCTCGGCTTATAATTTATCCTATCTTTTAAACCCACCGACTCTATGAGACGGCTAGCCTTTTTAGCCGCGTCGGCAGGATAAACGTCCGAATAGACAAGCGGCAGAAGAACATTATCGAGCGCACTTGTTCTTTCCAGAAGATTAAAGGTCTGAAAGACAAATCCGATCTTTTTGTTTCTTATCTCAGAGAGTTGATCATCATTTAAAGTTTCGATGTCTTGGTCTTCAAATAAATATGAACCGCTTGAAGCTTTCATTAAACACCCGAGAACATTCAACAAGGTAGTCTTGCCTGTTCCCGAAGGCGCCATGATTGCGATAAACTCTCCTTTATTAACTTTAAAAGTAGCTCCTTTAAGAACATCTGTTCTTACCGTCCCACTGGTAAAAGATTTCGTAATATCATTAAATTCAATCATTGCGCGCCTCCTGATATTTTCTTATTCCCGTTTAATGCCGACAATCTCACCTTCATTAAGCCCAGAAGCTACCTCAACATCACTTCCGCTTGTCATGCCGGTCTTAATCGCTCTCTTCTCAAAATTTCCGCTATCTTGTTTTACCAGAGCAAATTTGTTGGTTCCTTCTTTTATAACCGCCGCGCGCGGAATCACCAAAACTCCCATTCTTTCTTCCTGATAAATGGTCACGCTGGTAGTCATGTCCGGCCGCAAAAGTTCAATGTTAGGATCATCTATTTCTATAACGACGTCAAAATTAACCACGTTTTCCTGAATAATTGCTTTGGGGTAAATGGCTTTTACCTTGCCGGTAAATTCTTTATCCGGATAGGTATCAACCGTAAATAATGCCTTTTGCCCTACCTTAACCCGCCCGATATCCGTCTCATCCACAAATGCATCGACTTGAAGCCTGGAAAGATCAATGATTGTTACAAATGTCGGGGCATTAAGTCCGGCGGCAACAGTTTCTCCTTCCTGAGTAGTGACGGAAGCAATGACGCCAGAAATTGGCGCTTTAATAGTAGCGTACGACATCTGAACTTTGGAAAATTCAAGAGCGGCCTTGGTAGCCTCTTTAACCGCCTTAGACTGCTTAATGGTGTATAAATCTTGCCCGTTAAAAAGCGGCATTGTCACTTTTAACCCTCCAAAGTTATCACCTTTTTGTGGGAAGTACCGGGTATCTTGAAAACCGTAATCCGTCTCAGCGCTTAACGCTGGCCAAAATGAAGCCTTAGATACCCCCACCCCGGCATCTGCGGCTTTAAGATTGGCTTCTGCCTGAGCCACCTGAGCCTCTAAATCTCTTTTTTCTATTTCAGCGATAACCTGATCCTTTTCAACCTTATCACCTATATTTGCATAAAGATGCTCGACCTTTCCGGAAATACGCGCGCCCACCTTAACCTCCGCTCCAATGATTGGCTTTACCGAACCTGTTGCAAGAATTGAAGTGCTGATAGTCTTCTTTTTTGCTGGTACGGTTTCATAAGCCAGAGTCTTTTCGGTTTTTCCCCAAAAAGAAAAAATGCCCGCAAAAGCAACCCCGGATAATACAGTAAATATCAATAGAACAAAGATAATCTTTTTCACCCCGACCTCCTTAATTAACCCTTGACGGCTAACTTTGATCGTTCCTTCCCTTCCTTAAAACGTTTTCCATACAATGTCAGAAATTTCTCCAGCACCTGCTTGCGCGTCGCGATACTCTCTGCCCAAAGATGGAGTAAGCCAACGCCTTTCTGTGTTAATTCATAAATTCTTTTTGCGGGCCCGGTTCCCTTAGTGTCCCACTTTGATAAAACAAACCCTTCCTTTTCGAGATAGCGAAGCGTCCTATAAACCATTGCCGGGTCGGGATTGGCTTTTGGAAATCCGAAGCTGTCTAATTTTGCCATTAAGTCATACCCGTAAGATGCTTGTTGAGAGAGGAAGAATAATAGACAGGGCTCAATGAACCGCGTCATCTTTCCGCTAGGGCATTCGCATTTCTTTATTTTATATTTTCTTGCTAACGGGCTACCTTCAAACATGTTAGTCGCCTCCTTTTAAATTAACATCTATATGTAATTTACATATAGTATACATCTACACTACCTTTCTGTCAAGTCAATTATCTATTCATGTAACTGTGAAGGGTACAGCAGGGGGGCTCTTTTATTTTAAAAAGGCTTCTCAAGCCAGCCATTTAATACAATCTTTTTTCTTCAAGCTCTTCTATTAGTTCCCTAAAACGGGCTAGTTGTAGACGCTCTTCGCCTTGCCGCACAATGTCGAGTAGTTTCCGTAGATGGAAAAACTGGAGAATGGCAGGATCGCTTTTATTGCTACGCAGGAAGTCTTTGATGGATTCAGGCAGATCAAGGGTTCTGATAATTTTGGCAATGTATGACCAATCTTCTCCTGTAATCTTAGCAAGCCCCCTAATGCTATTAACCCCGTGTGATTCTTTCAACCTGAGATAATATTCAGCCTTATCAAGAGGAAATCGCTCTAAGCGGTTTAAATGAGATAGATGCCTTTCCCAGGCTCTTTGTTCGATTGTGACAATGCGATCTAAATCTTCAGGACGATTCCCTAAGCAGAACTTTTGCCGGGCACTTTTGATAATCCTATAAAATGGGAACTCCCACCAATAAGTCCGGGGCTGAATATCCGCGTATTTCTGCAGATATTTCGTGAAATTAGCCATTTCTGAGGGATTAAGGGCATTTTCTCCCTCATATAAATTAAAACCCTCACGCTCTTGTGGCTCGCAAGAGCCTCGGTTCGCATGAGGGTAATAATTGGGGTGGGTAACGAGATTCGAACTCGCGACCGCCTGAGCCACAGTCAGGCGCTCTATCCAACTGAGCTATACCCACCATTTAAAGCTTTTTTATGTCGGAAATGGTGGCACTCGAGCGAAGCGAAGTGCCTCACCATTATTCTTTTTTTTCTTTCTTAAAGGGATCTATTATAATGGCTTTGGTGATTTCTCTGCCCACTGCTACTGTGCCATCGATTACTGCCTTGGATAAATCAGTTGCGCCTTTGACTGTACCTTGCACAAGTTTTACCGGCAGCCCCAAAATATCTTCAATATTAATCCCGCTGCTTTTTGCGCCCTGGGAAAGTTTTTCTTCAAATGCCATTTTGATATTGCCAATACCAAACTCAGGCCTGTCCATCTTGGTCTTAATGGTAAAATTTAAAACAATCTTACCCTGGTTTAAGGCCTTAAAAATCTCCATGACTGCGTCGGCAATCCTGGCAGCCTTCTGTTCTGATTCCTCTGTCTCCAGGGGCCTGCGCACAATATCGGTTAATTCCAGATGGCAGTTGGCAGTAACATTATTATTAAGCCCTTGTATTTCGCTGCTAAAATTAAGTTTTGCTTTCTGGATGCGCGCCTTTTCCAAGTCTACCCATTTGGAATAATACGGATACAAAGCAACGCCGTCTATATCTTCTATTTTTAAGGTTGCCTGCATATCCTTCTTAAACAGATTAAGCCAGCCCTCTGCTTCAATCTTGCCTTCCTCTCCGGAGTCCTGCCATGGAACTTTTGCCTTTAATTCAAAGTTGGTGATTACCGACCGCGGCAATAAATAAAGATTGTCCAGGTCAAAATAAATATCCTTTACTGTTATCTTCATTCCGTTCTCTCCTATTGTGCGGTCAAGAAGTTCTAACCTGCCGTCCTTGATATTTATCTTCTTGATTATCATACGGAGGCGGCCTATTTTAGGAGGCTGAGCCGCTGAAATAGCATTGCCGGCGGAAGCCGTGGGCGATTCTGCTGTTTTAGGCAAAGTTTTCTCATAAGTAAACTGGGGTTTTATAATCCTTATATTATTCAAAGCAAGATTACCCGTAATAAAACCCAGGATACTCGGTGAAATAGAAATTGCTTCGACTTTAGCCATGCCTTCAATATCAAGATTCTTCATTTCTATACTAAGCGGCGGCGCAATGTCAAAATAACCTATGCTTACCTTTTTGTGGGTTATATCTGTGAGTTGTTTGATAATAAGGGCTTTGCCCTTGAAAATCAAAAATATATAGGCAGCGCTATAGATAAGCACTAAGATAACAACACTGATAAATAATATTTTTATCCAGAGTTTCATAGTATTAATTAAGCGCGCCTGGGCCGAATCGAACGGCCAACCCTCGGCTTAGAAGGCAGATGCTCTATCCATTTGAGCTACAGGCGCATTGTTATCAAAAGTACTTTGCCTTTTGGCAAAGTACCGATTTGCTGACTTTCAAAAAAATATGGTAAGTCCTTGCTCGTTACACTCGCAAGGATTAAATTCGCAGACGGCTTTGCCTACAATTTGCATCGTTACACTCTGTAAATTGTCTGCTCATTTAAATCGGGGCGACAGGATTTGAACCTGTGACCTCTTGCTCCCAAAGCAAGCGCTCTAGCCAAACTGAGCCACGCCCCGTTTTTCAATCTATTGCTTATCGGAAAAACGGTACTAAGTCTTACAAAATATGTCTCAGTACCTTGTTACGTGGCGAATCCGCCAACGCTTTGTGGCGGAGAGCCACGCCACGTTTTGCAATCTATTGCTTATCGGAAAAACGGTACCCCCCCTTGATCTATAAAATGCAAGGGGTACCTCTTTCCTAAAGGCGCAATTTCCAGGCCTGCCTATAAAAACAGACCTTATTTTTACCTTGCTGCTTTGCCTCTGATAATGCGGCCCCTGCGTGTTGAATTAATTCTTCCTTATTCATGCCCACCCGGTATGCCGCAACTCCCACGCTTACAGTAAGCCGGGTGATTTCAAAAGATGAAGCCCTGTCTCTGGCAAAAACAGCGTCGGAGACCTTTTCCCTTAATTTTTCTGCTACTAATATAGCGGCTTTTAGTTTAACCTCCGGCAGAATCAGCATAAACTCTTCCGGGCCGTACCTTGAAGTAATATCGGCCTTACGTGTATTGTCTTTTAGTATCACTGCCACCTGTCTTAAGGCGCTGTCTCCGGCAGGATAACCATTGGTTTCATTATAATTCTTGAAATTATCGATATCCAACATTATCAGGCCTAAAGGGTGCCGGTAACGTTCAGCGCGGTAAATTTCCTCAAGCAGTTGCTCCTGAAAATAGCGATGGTTAAATAAATTGGTTAAAGAATCTAGGGTTACCAGATTCTTATTCTTCTCTAATAACCGGATATTTTCGATATGTAAAGCCAGGTGCCGGCCAATCAAAGTAAGCATCTTTAAATCCTCTTCGGTAAAGGTGCCCTGTTCTTTTTTATCCGTAAGATTTAATACACCCACAACTTCGCCTTCAATTTTTATGGGCACGATTACAAAAGATTTGCTCGCGTAGCGTGATAATCTATCTTTGGATAATTCCGGATACTCTACCTCTACATTCTTGACTAACAAGGATTCCCCTTCTTTAGCCACCCAACCGCCAAAGGCCTCACCTAACTTAAGTTTCGCCTCACTTGCTGCAGGGTCTAGACCTCGAGATGCCTTTACGGATAACTCACCCCTGGCCTCATCCAGCAACATAAAAGAAACCCTGCTGGCCCTAAAAATCTCGGCTAATTTATTCACTACGAAAGCAATTAATTTATCTATATCTATAATAGAACTCATGGCAGTATCTGCTTCCACGAGTAAATCCCAAAACCGTTTATACTCATTGGTACTATTATT
>Ga0315288_10000210_pt1 | contig 70335 bp, 61 predicted proteins | sample YL17G11_20_MG_FD_203454 | JGI IMG/M metagenome (GOLD analysis project Ga0315288, IMG submission 203454) | Sediment microbial communities from Yellowstone Lake, YNP, Wyoming, USA - YL17G11_20 | ecosystem: Environmental > Aquatic > Freshwater > Lake > Sediment | place: USA: Wyoming | collected...
ATTGTGTTAGTTTCCACCTTGCCTTGGCCATAGAAAAAACTCCTTTCATTGGCCAAGTTTACGTAAGTCCTTTGCTGGCGCAAGTTTAAAATCTACAAATACTTAGGTTATGAAATGGCTTGTAGGGATAACGACCTGTATCAGTCTGAAGCCGAAGTACTCGATGTCGAAGAAGAGACAGGGCTTCTTCAAAAGCTTTACTCCAGCTTGACACTCTCAGAGCAACAGACAACATTTCAGTTCTTAAAACTGTCTGAGGAGCATTATATCGCTGGCCGATGGTCAGATTGTATCGGCAACGCAAGGAAATTCTTCGAGGCAGTACTTAAACAAATTGCATGCAAGTATTCAACTTCAAAAAAGACGACTTTGACTGCAACTACTCTCGAAAGTCCTAGAGCTATCCGAGATTATCTTGAAAAAGAAGGATTAATCGAAAATAGAGAACGCGAAACAATCGACAAGATATATGCTTTGCTTAGCCACACCGGCGGTCATCCTTATATGGCAGAGGAAGATCAGGCACGACTGCTTAGACAAATCTGTCTGATAGTGACACAATTCGTTATGCTACGTCTTGAAGGATATCTGAAGAAACCGTGATCGTTTAATGGAAAGAAAAATGGAGCATCTTATTTTTTTGATGATTCGAAGAAAAACCAGCAAAATCATCCGTGCCATTACCGTCAAAGACATCCTCGACGAGCTAATCGCCTATAAATTAGCGTAATGAAGTTAATGTTTGTATGTCGAACACAAATATCAAACAAAATGATCAATACAATGTAGATGACGCCTGGCAGAAAATCGAACCAACTAATTTGAAAGACTTCTTTAAACGATTCATCAAAGCGTCATATCCGGGACAAGAAATTGAGTTCCATGGAGCAAGCCGGGGCTGGGAATGCATACGCTCCACTTTTGACATCCGCTTTGAAAAAAATAAAAATAATATTCCCGTAGAACAACGAATGATGAAAGAAACAATCTTACTCGAAACCTTTGCGAAAGAGGCAGATAAATATTTTTCGTCAGGAGAACGCCGGCTCATCGAAGTTGCTAATTTTAAATGGAAAAAATATCGTAATACCGGAACGGCCTTTGTTGGAAGACACTATCGTCTGCCAACCCGTTGTGTCGATTGGACCTCCGATCCCCTCATTGCACTTTTCTTTGCTTGCCGCCGCGATTTTGATAGCCCAGGCGTGGTCTGGTGGATGGAATCTGAAAATTTCTCTTATGCCATTGCGTCGCAATGGATGCCCTTTTATGGAAAAAAGGAAAATATCGAGGATGATTTTGAACGGGATTTCGTCAATGGTAATAATAAAAATATACTAATTAGATTTCGCTACCCCGAATGGTTAGAGCGTCCTACGAAACAGAAAGCGTGGATAATCATGTCTGGTCAATACGACGTTAATCATGCTGAAGCGATTCACCGTCTGGGTGTCCGAAAATGCGGACGTTTTATCATCAATCCACAAATGAAACCGTTCATTTTTAATAAACTGGATCAATGGGGAATAAATGGCGCAACACTCGGAATATACGATTCGTGCGTGGAAAAAATTGCCGATGAAATAGCTGGTCGATTTTTTAAAATAAAATAGTGTACATTACTGTAAAATGAGAACATTCTTCTTTTTTTCGATTCAAAAATTCAAACGGCAGATCAAAAAAATAATTCTCTGTGGCCTCTGTGGCCTCTGTGGCTAACAAAAATCTGCGTAAATCTGCGATAATCAGCGTCTAAAAAACTTATCCCTTTTGTGCCTTCCTGCCCCCCTGTCCTCGAAAGGTTTTGTCGGGGATGCAAGCCATAGGCAGGGATTCACGGTTGACTTTCCCCTGCATTTCAAACGCTTGTTTGACGAAATTGCGCAGGTATGCTTCACCAAAAATGGAAAAAAATAAATATTTTTTACAATTTCCCTTACCCCTTATTTTTCAATAACTTACAAACTATCTTGACGCCTTTTGTGCCTTTTGTGGCGAACTTTTTTCGAATCAATCGCGCAGGTTGCTCCTATTAGTAGAGGACATCTTTTTGTCCTCTCGCTTAGCCCCCAAGCATGCTTGGGGGTACCGTGCTCTTTTACAACTGAATACCCGGCCAGGCATCTCTACCCAATCACCCCATCTTGCCTATCTCGCCGACAGAAAAAATAATCGTCCCAATCTGTGTGGCAAAATACGGAACTCCTTATGGCAAAACAACTTACGAAAAATCACCCCCTTCAATTCAGTCAATTTGGCGTACAATTCAGCGCCAATTTGATAGCGCAAACGATAATTTCAAGCTATTTCGAGTGTAATTCAGGACAATTGGCGTTATTTCGAGACAAGCCGTGAAAACGCCGAACAACCCCTCGTCCTAAGAAGTTGGTGCTGGGCAAAACATATGATTTTGCAAAACAAACCCAATTTCCAAAAAATCAAAATGAACCTAATCCCCTGTTCAGAAAGGCCTTATGAAAATAAATCTCCCCTTCCGCCTCCGTCAAAACAAACCCAATCAAACCCAAACAAACTCGAAGTGCAGCGAAGATCCCTGCGGCTCGGCCTTTGGCTCGACAGAGGCGGACCACGCCGGACAAGTCCGCGAGTAAATGACTACCCCTCGTGCCGCGAAGCCCTTATACTTTTTCGGGGACGATATAGGGTGAGCGGTATTTGCGGGTCAGTAGTCTGTCGGCGGCCCAGTCGTTGACGAACTTTTCCTTTTTCCCGTCAAAGGTCAATGCTCGGCCAAGGCGGTATGAGATATTGGCAAGATGAGGCAGCGCGGTTGACATAAAGCCGATTTCGATATCGCAGTTAAGGGTCTCTCTCTTGCCGCTTCGCAGGGCATCGATGAAATTGACGAAATGGCTGTCGGCGCCGCTGCCTGCTGGGTTCATCGGGTCGGCTGCCTGTTCAACCACCTGCGAGCACGGGCCCGCTTCTCCCTTTCTGCCGAAGAACGTCTTCCACTCGCTGCCGTTTTGGTACATCCAGCCCTTTGTGCCGAAGAACAGATTGCCGACCGTTATACCGTCTCCGAGTTTTTCAAAGACCTTTTTCTGCTCGGGCATTTCCCTAAATAGGGCGGCTTCTTCGTTTGTATAAAGGCCGCGAACCTCAAACTGCAGGATTTTGCCGTCGGCGTATTTGAATACGGCCATTTGTGTATTGGGTGTCTGCTGGTCGGATGGCTCGCCGTAATACCCGCCGGCGGAGTGTATATTGACCGGGTGCTCATTCTTATTAAGTCCCCATCGCGCAACGTCGAACTGATGAGGCCCCTGATTGCCGATGTCGCCGCAGCCGTAGTCCCAGTTCCAGTGCCAGTTGTAATGGAAGCGATTGTAGTTGAAAGGTCTTTTCGGTGCAGGCCCAAGCCACAGGTCGTAATCCACCTTTTTCATATACTCATCGTCGTAATTTACACCCGGATTATTCCAGACGAAGTATTTGTATTGCGGGCCTGTTCCAATGCCGTCCAAAACTTTGCCGATTGCATCGCGGGGCTTAAAACACATTCCGCGAGCCATATAAACCTCACCTATGCCGCCATCGTGGAGGAATTTCATCGCCTGCTGAACATTTTGCAGCGAGCGATTCTGGAATCCAACCTCTACGAGCCGGTCGTACTTTCGGGCCGCCTCAATCATTTTCCTGCCCTCCCAGACGTTGTGTGAGCAGGGCTTTTCGACATAGACGTGCTTTCCCGCCTGGCAGGCCCATATAGTTGCCAGCGCGTGCCAGTGATTGGGCGTTGCAACGGCGACAGCGTCAATATCCTTATCTTCATAGACGCGGCGCAAATCCTGCTCTTGTTTAGGCGCGAATCCCTGCATCTTTTCAATCTGCTTGGTCCGCTCGGCAAAGTAGTTCATATCAATATCGCAAATCGTCTTTATCGAGACATTGGGAATTTTTGTAAATCCCTCAGCAAGGTTAAATCCCCGCCCCCTGATACCTATAATCGCCAGGTTTATTCGGTCGTTCGCGCCGATAATCCGTCCGCCGGCGCATACGGTTTTTTCTGGCCCGCTGCACGATGCAAGTGCCGTTGCCGCAAGAGCGCCTGCTGCTGCCTGTGCTGATTTACTCAGAAACTGCCGACGTGACATTGCTCGTTTTGCAAACATTGACCGTTCTCCTTAAATCGTATTTATACCGTTAGTCGATTATGCTAATTCATTGCGAGCGATTGTCAAAGAAATTCACATTCCCAGCCGGTTAAACGGCGGCCTGACCCGTAGCTGCCATTTGCTCAAACAAAATCCGCTGTTCGAGTAATGCCTTGACCCTGTCTGGCGGTTTGGTGCTTGCCTCAAGCATTACCCAGCCGGCGTAGTCCATCTTCACAAACAAATTTATCAGTTGCTGATACGGATAGTACCCGGCGTTCAATTCTCGCACGTGTGCAGTTCTGCCGAACCTTGCCTTGACAAGGTTGAAGTTGTATTCGAGACCCTCGCCTTTTAGGTCCTCGGGATTCGAGTTCCAGCAGATTTTTACGTTCGGGTTGTCGGCCACGTCCATAATTCGCCTGATAATCGCAAGCTCCTGTGTCTTTTCGCCGTGGACCTCCAGCCGGACTTCCTGCCCGAGACCTGCGCCGAACCTTCCCAGCTCATTTAGTGAGGTCCCGATTTGCTCGATGGTCTTTTCAATGGGGACGCCGTCGGGCAGCGTATTTGGTTTTACCTTGACTCCGCTTGCGCCCACGTCGCGTGACAGTTTGATATATTCCTTTGCGCCCTCGATGTTCTTTTGAAGGATTGCCTGGTCTGCATGATGGAAATCGAAGTTTGTCCCCAGCCCCACAAGGGTAACGGCGCTGTCGGCAAATCGTTTCTTCACATCCTTTCTCTGCCGGCTGTTCAGATTCGCTTCGACGCCGTGAGCATGCTCTGTGCGAAGCTCAACGCCAAGTACTTTCGTATTTTCGCAATTACGGATAAGCGTGGGCAAATCCCAGTCCTGTCCCCACAGGTAGGTAACAAGGCCGAACCTCATCTTGCCTCCTCGTTTGCCTGCGGACTCTTTTTGCACCTCGGCACAGGAAACTAATGCAATGCTTGCGGCTGTTTGTGCACAGCAGGTTAAAAATGTGCGACGTGAGGTTACCTTGTCTTTCGACGGCATCGAGTTTCTCCTTAATCCATTATGCTTTCCTGCTATACTAATAAATTCCGGATTTTTGTAAAAGCAGAATTCAGGTTGTGTAATTTTACAATTGACAAACCGTGCCTTCGGGCGACAATAAAGCCGTTATATTGAGAAAGGAGCAGGATTGAATATGATGAATACACAAACCAGAAGACGATTTCTGCAATCAGCAGCAGTCGCAACGGCGGTTTCACTGACGCAACGTCCTGTAAAAGCGGCAACTACGGGGCAAAAAGCGGATTTAACCGCCAAACCGGCGTTCAAGCTGGGTATGGCCTCATATACGTTCAGGGCCTTTCCGCTTGAGCAAACCATCGAAATGACAGCTCGGCTGGGGCTGAAGTACATTGCATTCAAGAGTATGCATCTTCCCCTGGAAAGCAGCGACGAGCAAATCGCAAAAGTAGTTGCAAAGGTCAGGCAGGCCGGGCTGGAGCTTTACGGCGGCGGCGTGATTTATATGAATACCGCCGACGAGGTTAATCGCGCATTCGATTACGCCAAGGCCGCAGGGATGAAGGTGATTATCGGCGTCCCCAAACACGACTTACTTGGCCTTGTCGATGAAAAGGTAAAACAATTTGATATCAAAGTGGCGATTCACAACCACGGGCCGGGCGACCAGCTGTACCCCACTCCGGAAAGTGCCTATGAGAAAATAAAAGGACTCGACAAACGCATCGGCCTGTGCATCGACGTCGGCCATGCCCAGCGCTCCGGCATTGACCCGTCAGACCCGGCTGAAAAATACGCCGACCGGCTTATTGATATTCACATAAAAGATGTTGACGCCGCGACTGCCGAAGGCAAGACAATTGAAATGGGACGAGGCGTCATCGATATTCCGAAACTGCTGCGGACTCTTGTGAAAACCAACTACAGGGGCGTAGCCGCATTTGAATTTGAAAAGGACGAGAAAGACACCCTGCCGGGCGTAGCCGAGTCGGTTGGATTCACAAGAGGAGTGCTGGCGACCTTGTAGTTTATTATTCACTATTCGTTATCTGCTGTTTTTTACAGGCGCAGCAAAGCTGTTGTTCCTCGATGACTATGCGGCAACTTTCTGAAAGGGATTTGAAATGTTTAAGAAGGTGATTTTAGCAGCAGTGGTGTTGTTGATTGCTTCGGGCGTTTCTTGCAGGAAAAAACCGGCCCAAACAGAATCCCGCAAGCAGTATCGAGTCAAACTGATGACGCTTGACCCGGGGCACTTTCACGCCGCTTTAGTGCAAAGGACTATGTATGACGAGGTCTCACCTGTGGCATACGTCTATTCGCCGGCAGGAGCTGAACTGGACGACCACCTCAAGCGCATAAATGGTTTTAATGAGCGAGCGGACAATCCGACAAGCTGGATTGAAAAGGTTTACACGGGCGATGATTTTCTCGAAAAATTGCTGGCGGAAAAACCGGGTAATGTGGTTGTCCTTTCCGGAAACAACCGAAAAAAAGCAGAGTATATCAAGGCCTGTGTCGATGCCGGGCTGAATGTCCTGGCGGATAAGCCGATGTGCATTAACGCCGCCGGCTTTGACCTGATTGAAGACGCCTTCAACGCCACAGCAAAGAACGGCACGCTCCTGTACGATATTATGACCGAACGCTCCGAGATTACCACCATTCTGCAAAAAGAGATTGTCAATGATAAGGTTGTGTTCGGTAAGTTTGTGGAAGGGTCGGCGGATGACCCGGCGGTGGTCAAGGAAAGCGTGCATCATTTCTACAAATCGGTTTCGGGCAGCCCCCTGAAAAGGCCCGGCTGGTTCTTCGACACCGCACAGCAGGGTGAGGGCATCGTCGATGTCACAACGCACCTGTTGGATTTGGTTATGTGGGAATGTTTTCCCAATGAGCCGATAGATTATCACACCGATATTGAAGTGCTGAAGGGGAAACGTTGGCCGACCCTGATTAGCAGGGAGCAATTCAAAAAAGTCACCGGACTTGATGATTTCCCGGATTATCTAAAAGAGCGGCTCGATGGACAGCGCCAACTCCCCTGTTACGCAAACGGCGAGATAACCTTTAAATTAAAAGGTATTCACACAAAGGTCTCGGTGGTCTGGAATTTTGAAGCCCCGCAGGGCGCTGGCGACACCCATTATTCCATCATCAAAGGTACCAGGGCTAACGTGATTATCAAACAAGGCGAGGAGCAAAATTATAAGCCCGAGCTGTATGTCGAAGCGGCTGCCGGCGGCGGAGGTGAGTGGGAGCTTGCCCTGATAAACGCCGTTGTCAAAATGCAGGAGAGCTATCCCGGCGTTCGGCTCGAACAGCAAGGCAAGCTCTGGCGATTTGCAGTCCCCGATGAATACCGCATGGGACACGAGGCGCACTTCAGCCAGGTAATGGAGCGATTCCTCGTATTTATGGCTAAAGGCGAAATGCCCGACTGGGAAATCGCAAATATGAAGGCCAAATACTACACCACAACAAAAGCCCTCGAAATGGCAGGAAAATAAATATGGGGACACTGAGAAGTTATGTAATAAACTGCTTATCGGGATTTGTAATATGTGCTGCTGGTTACGCTGCTGTGCCCGCCTCGCCCGACTCACGTCCGGCGAGTCGAGGCGGGCCCAACGTCGAGTTTATTCAGTCCCAGGACAAAATCGATGTAATGGTCGCCGGCAAATACTTCACAAGCTACCGATATGGCAATGATTTGACCAAGCCGATTCTGTTTCCGGTAAAAAGTCCCTCAGGGTTAACGGTAACACGCGGCTTTCCACTCGAAACGATACCGGGCGAGAGCAACGACCATCCGCATCACACCGGCATATTCTTCACTTATGACAAGGTAAATGACGACGGTTTCTGGGGCAACACAACCTCCCCGCCTCAGATAAAGCACGTCAAGGTCACGAAAATGGAGAATGGTCAACTTTCGACAATCTCGCACTGGGTCGGCAAATCGGGTAAAGTCCTGCTCGAAGAAAAACGGGATATGGTTTTTTCCGCCGAGCCGAATGAATACATCATAGATTTCAATATAATGCTTACTGCACCCGCCTCGCCCGACTCACGTCCGGCGAGTCGAGGCGGGCAGGATAAGCAGGTAGTGTTCAACGATACAAAAGAAGGTATGTTTGCAATTCGCGTTGCTGATTGGCTGAAAGAAGATGGTGGTACCGGTGAGTACCTGAATTCGGAGGGTGACAAAAAAGAGAAGGATGTCTGGGCCAAGCGCGCAAGGTGGGTTCGCCTGGAAGGTAAAAAAGATAGACAGGTAATCGGCATCGCAATTCTCAACCATCCCGATAGTACAAACTACCCGACTTATTGGCACGCAAGGGGCTACGGCCTGTTTTCCGCAAACCCCTTGGGCCAGCTTGATTTCCAAAAAGCCCGAAATATCGAAAATCCTCAGCCGTTCAACCTTACCCTTCAACCAGGCCAATCCGCACTTTTCAAATTCCGACTCATTATCTACGAAGAACCAAAACCAGCCGAACAATTAGAACGCGAGTTTCAAAAATTCGCAGAGGAATGATGTTTGTGTGATACTTTCGGAGAATACCAGGCATAATCTATGAGCAGAGAAATTTCACCAAACACAAAGACACACAAGTGGAAATTTTTCGGTCGGTTTCTTAAATGTCTAATCATCGCGGTCGTCGTAGTGGCCGCGCTCATAGGGGCCATTTTCTATTTCAACATATATCTGCCCGAAGGCAAAGGACCCGCCGGGCCGAATGTGCCGGGTGAGCCGTTCAAAAAAATCTGGAGCGAACGAAAGGTCCTGCTTCTCGGAATCGGAGACAGCATTACCGACGGATTCGGCGCAAAGCCGGGCTTTTCGTACTTTGAGCGGCTGGTCAGGAATCCCATAGGGGATAGCGAGGATATGCTCGGCAAGAATCTTTCTGTAATTTTCCCAAAACTTGAAACAAAGAACGTGTCAGGTTCCGGCAGCAACTCACTTTTCCACCTCAGGCAAATCCAGGCACTGGAACAACAGGACCCGAATGTTCTCGGGATAGTCGTAATAACAACTGGCGGAAACGACCTGATTCACAATTACGGCCGAAAACCTCCTAAAGAAGGCGCGATGTATGGAGCGACGCTTACACAAGCCAGCCCGTGGATAAACAATTTCCAGAAGCGTCTGGACGAAATGATTGCAGGGATAAACAGGGTTTTCCCCGGCGGCTGTCACATCTTCCTGGCCAATATCTATGACCCAAGTGATGGGACAGGGAATACCGGCCAGTGGTACACGGGGTTGCCTGCCTGGCCTGATGGGCTTGCTATTCTGGACTGCTACAATCAGATTATCAGGCAGTGCGCCGAAAAGTACGACAATGTTTATATGGTGAATATTTACACCCCCTTTCTCGGCCACGGAATACATTGTCGCAAGTTCTGGCTGAAGAACTATCACTGGTCGGATGCTTCATACTGGTACCACATCAATATCGAAGACCCGAGCGACAGAGGTTATGACGCAATAAGAAGAGTATTTCTTATAGAAATGGCAAAGGCGTTTGTGGACTCTAATGCACTTCAGCAGCAAAAAATATGAGAGGTCAAAATGAGCGTTGAACAGTTCGGCGGCGATAAAAAACTGCCGATGAGGACATTTCTGGCAAGGTGGGAAAAGGAATTTATCGACAGTAATGTCCGTAGGTTTCCGAAATGGATAGAGGGATACCATCTCACGCTGATGACGATTCCCTGGTCGCTCGGCCTGATTGTGTTTGGGTATCTGGCGAAAGATAATCTTAACTGGCTGTGGTTGTCGTCGCTGATGCTTGTCCTGCAGTGGTTCACGGATTGTTTTGATGGGGCTTTGGGCAGATACCGTGACACAGGGATACCCAGGTGGGGCTATTATATGGACCACCTGCTGGATTTTATGTTTATGTCGGCTATTGTTCTAGGGCTTTCGTTTCTTGTTGAGGGTATGAGCAGGCAGCTTGTTTATCTGCTTATACCGGTGTTCGGCTGTTTTATGGCAGGGTCATTCTTGTCGTTTGCGGCAACCAGCGAGTTCAAAATAACCTATCTCGGCGCAGGCCCGACTGAAATCAGAATCTGGTTTATCATTCTCAATTGTGCGATAATCCGGTTCGGCACGGCGTGGATTGAGAAGCTGCTTGTTTATATATTGATAATCGCCGTTGCTGTTCTGTGCGTGGTAGTATTCCGAACGCAGAAATACATCTGGAACATCGATATGCGGGATAAAGCGATGCGGAGATAAGATACTGTTGAGGTCGTCGAATATGCAGGCAGGAGCAGATAATCAGGAAAAGCATCCACAGGTATGGACAATGTGCCCGCCAGGCCCGACGGTTATTTGCCGGTACGGCAATTTTCTCATAATGACGTTTCTGGCATTTTACTTCTTCCTGGTTCCGTTCGGGCTGCTGCTCAATTGGCTAAGCGACCCCGGATTGAAAGGGTCGGCGGATGTGCCGCGGTTCGCCTATGGGCTGCACAGGCGATTGTCGCAGCGATATGAGAAATGGGCCAAACAGCGAATCGGCTCGCCTATGGCCGGGCAGCTCAGCGCTGACCAAGTTGCAGCCACCGAATGGCCTGCCTTCGGCTCGGTGTTTTATCTCTGGGCGACTGAATCCCTGCAACAGGCATGGGAAAAGGATAGAACAATCTATCGCGTTGCGCCGAATGTTTATGCAGCCGGTGCGATTGAAGCGGCAGCAGCCCTCGTTGCCGACCCCTGCAACGCCGCGTGGGTCAGGCGGCACTGGGGAGAAAATTACCTGCACAGGGAAAATGTCTTTTATCGTATGCTCCTCATAGGGGGACTGACGAGTTATCACAAGCTTCTGGCCGGCGATAAATACCTTGACCTGATACGCGACCAGGTTGAAACGCTCTCGAAAGAGCTTGACGAGTCGCCCTACGGGCTACTTGATGATTATCCGGGACAGTGTTACCCGACCGACGTCGTGGCGGCGATTGCAGCAATAAGGCGGGCGGACGGCATACTCGGGACGGACCATTCAGCGTTTGTCGAACGGGCCATCCGCGGCTTTGAAGGCAAGCTCGTCGATGAGACGGGACTTCCGCCTTACAGCGCCAACCCGCACAGCGGCGTCATCGACATAAGCCGGGGCTGCTCGAATCAGTGGATGACGGTATGGGCGCCGGAGATTTGGCCCGACAGGGCAAAACGCTGGTATGACAGTTTCCAGGAGCACTTCTGGCAGCACAGATACGGCGCGGTGGGCTTCAGGGAATTCCCGCGGGACTATTCGGCGTTCAACTGGTATCTCGACGTCGATTCCGGACCTGTTGTAGTGGGTTTCGGTGCGGCAGCGTGCGGATTCGGTGTAGGCGCCGCTCGCGCCAACAACCGCTTTGACCACGCCTGGCCGCTCGGCGCCGAGGTGCTCGTGATGTCCTGGCCTTTGCCCGACGGCACGTTGTTTTCTGCCCGGCTGCTGTCAAACACCGCGAACGCAAAGTACCTCGGCGAGACGGCGCTGTTGTACTCATTTACAAGAACTCCGGTCAGCATCGCCGTAATCAGCAGGGGCGGTATGCTACCCGCCTTCGTTTATTATGGACTCGGTGCGTATCTGGCCGGCGGTGGACTACTGCTGGCAGCGGGTTTGTGGATGTTACAATGGTGGCGAGGCCGGATTGTGCTGCGCCCTGCGCCGCTTGGCTGGATGCAAGTTGTGGTTTGGGCTGCGATTGTGATTGCGGGCTTTGCGACATGTTTTTCAGGCAACCCGGTGTGGACGCTTTTGCTCCTACTGGCCGCTCAGCTTCTGCCGAGAGGCGAAAAGAGTTGGCCGAAAAAGGCAAAGCATTTCATCCCTGACTCTCTCGGCGTATAAACACTTTTGCTTCTATCGGCTGGCAAGACCTGCCGCTGACAGGTTAGAAACTGAAAGCGTTTTTGAAAACGCTCGTGAAATCGTAGATGTCATTGAAATCGTCGATTGAATCAGTGGGTTGCGCCCGCAGCCAGTGGTTGCTTATCATCAGAAAAACGATTTCACCGAAGTCGCGGGTTGTTCTCACCCCCCAGGAATTGAGCACGAGCATCGTCAGCCGACCCCATCTCTCGAGCGCGAGAACACGCAACCCTTCGCAGAGAATCTGCCCCGATATGTGTCCCGGCTCGCGCATCATTTTCTTGATGGCGTAGCCAAGCCCCTCATAAACGAACCTGACGGCACTGGGATTATATCTGCCGTCCTCTTCAGCGATTTGTTCGAGCGTTTTCTTGCCTGCCATTTTCGGTCAGCTTACCTTTTGCCCCAGTTTTGCACCCGCATCGGCGGTGAGCATAAAAATGTCTTTACCGCCGGTACCGGCTGCAAGAATCATACCTTCGGAAAGCCCGAACCGCATCTGCCTGGGCTTGAGATTGGCAAAATATATCACGGTCTTGCCGTCTAATTGTTCAGGCGTGTAGGCCAGTGCGATGGCGGCCAAGACCGTCTTCTGCAGGCCGCCCACGTCCAATTGCAGCCGCAACAATTTATCGGCGCCCTCGACGCGCTCCGCCTTTGCGACTTTTGCGATTCGCAAGTCAATCTTTGCAAAGTCCTCAATGGTGCATTCCGGCTTAATCGGCTCTATTGGTACTGCTGGTTCTGTTGCTTCCGTTGGCATTGGTTTACTGTCCCCGGCCCGGCTACGGCTCGGCGTCTCTGTTGCTCCTGTGGCCTCATTGACGCCTTCGCCGAGACGAGCCTCTTTGCTTTCTTCTATCATAGCATCAACCTGTTCTTTCTCAACCCGTTTGAATAAGTGCTCAAACTGGTTTATCCTGTGCTCCTCCAGCGGCGTATCGACGTCCGCAAAGGTCAGTTCGCCGACGTTGAGGAATCTCTCCACCTTTTCGGCGAACGCCGGCAGAATCGGCTTTAAGTAAATTGTCAGCACTCGCATAGCGTTTATCACGGCGGTCAGCGTCGTTCTGGTCTTTTCCGGGTCTGTCCTGACCGTAACCCAGGGCTGATTCTGCTCGACATATCGGTTTGCCTCATCGGCCAGCGCTGTAACTATACGCACGGCGCAAGCATAATTGAGCGAGGCGTAGTGTTCCATAATTTCAAGCTTTGCCGCTTTAACGCTTTCGACGAGTTCTTTGCCGTCGCCGGTGAGCCGACCGAGCATACCGCCCAGTTTCCCCGTCAGCATCGGCCCCGAACGCGATGCAAGATTTGCAAATTTGCCCACCAGGTCCGAGTTTGTCCTGTTTATGAAATCCTCAATGCTCAAGTCAATGTCCTCAATGCCGTCGGTTAATTTGCTTGCATAATAATATCGCAGGTATTCCGGATTGAGGTGCGCAAGATACGTGCCTGCCTTTATGAATGTGCCGCGGGACTTGCTCATTTTCTGGCCGTTGACCGTAAGAAAGCCGTGCACAAACAGCTTGTTGGCTGTCTTAAAACCCGACCCCATCAGCATTGCGGGCCAAAACAGAGCGTGAAAATACATAATATCTTTGCCGATGAAGTGATACAGCTCATAATCGCTGCCGTTCCAGACCTTCTCGAAATCAAGGCCCATCCTGTCGCAATAATTCTTTGCCGAGGCCATATACCCGATAGGTGCGTCGAGCCAGACGTAAAAGTATTTGTCCTGCTCGCCGGGTATCTTGAAGCCGAAATACGGGCCGTCGCGCGATATGTCCCAGTCCTTAAGCCCCGCCGTGAACCATTCTTCGAGCTTGTTTGCGACCGACTTTTGAATGTATCCCTTTGCGATGATGTCCTTGAGCTGTTTTTCGTAATCGGCCAACCTGAAAAAGTAATGCTCGGATTGCTGGAGCACTGGTGTAGCCCGGCAGGTTGAGCAGTATGGATTTATAAGGTCGGTCGGCTGGTAAGTGGCGCTGCATACTTCGCACGAGTCACCGTACTGGTCCTCGGCCTTGCACCGCGGGCACGTCCCGCGAATGTACCGGTCGGGCAGCGCCATCTTGCAGCTCGGGCAGTACGGCTGCTCAATAGTCCGTTTGGCAATCGAGCCGCGACTGCTGAGCTGCCCAAATACAAATTCGCTGAATTGTCTGTTTTCGGGCGAGTGAGTTGTATAGTAGTTGTCGAAGTGAATCGAAAAGCGGGTAAAATCATCCAGATGCTCTTTGTGGACCCGATTGATAAGCTCTTCGGGACTGATGCCTTCCTTGCGCGCGCTTATCATAATCGCTGTGCCGTGAGTATCGTCTGCGCAAAAATACAGGCACTCGTTGCCGCACAGTTTGTGGAATCGCACCCAGATATCGGTCTGTAGATATTCCACAAGATGGCCTATGTGTACGGGGCCGTTTGCGTAGGGCAGAGCCGATGTCACGACTATCTTACGCGGCATACTCACCACCTTTGGCAGATTCGTTATGGCTTAGCGACGATAGCATCATTGGTTTTGCCGTTCCTGATTTTCCTCTTCGTGCGGCTCGCTGTGATTGTCGTCGGTCGATGTCGCTTCGGGCGGCTCAAAACCGCCCTGCGGCTCGCCGATTATCTGAATCTCGTCTTTCGGCATCGATACAGTTGTCCCGTCATCGTGCTCGACCACCACTAATTGCGTCAGTATCTGCCCATCCACAACCCTGCCCAGGCCATGCACGGTCTTGACCCTTGTGTTCTTTCTCGGCAGCAGCTTCTTTAGCTCGGTATAAGTCAAGTCCTCGTATCGCAGACAGCATTTTAATCTGCCGCAAAAACCTGATATTTTCGACGGGTCCAGCGTTGCCTTTTGCAGTTTTGCCATACGCATATTGACGGGCTTCAGGGCCTTGAGGAATCTTATGCAGCAGCACTCCTGCCCGCAGCTTTCCACGTCACCGAGCAGCTTTGCCTCGTCCCGCGAGCCGATTTGTCGCATCTCGATTCTCGTCTGATATTCCTGCGCAAGGTGTTTGACCAGCTCACGAAAATCGACTCGGCCGTCCGCCTTGAAATAGAATATGATTCGCTCGCCGCCGAGGATGTGCTCGGCATCAACCACTCTCATCGGCAGATTCATTTCCTTGACAAGCTCCCTGCAGTAGGCGGCTTCCTCTTTTGCAATCTTCTGAAAATGTCTTTCTTCGCTGATGTCCTCGGGTGTTGCATATCTTACAAATCTGCCCGCCGGCTCAGGCGAAAACTCAATCTCTGAGCTTATGTAATATCCTTTGACCTGCTCTTCCGAGAGTTTAAGCTGGCCGGCCCTGTATGCGGACAACTGACCTACTATGCTGCCCAGCTCCATCCCTTTCTCGGTCTTCACGACAGCCCGCGCCGGCCTGGAAGGCAATTGGTTCTCATTGTGCTCGAACAAGGCAAGCAGGTTCATCCGCCCGTAGCGGACAAGCATATACTTCCTGCTTCTTGGCAGCTTGGGCTTTGTTATCGGCGTTTTTTCCATCGCATTACCTGAATAGTTGCTGGTGCCAATGCTTGTCAATTTCAAACACTAATCGAATCCAATCAAATTATCTTGAAATGAGCATTGTATCAAAATCCGCGAGATTTAACAATAGATGCTCAAAAATGAGACGCTCATTGACGGCTGACTCAATCCATTGCAACATTCTAAAGCACACAGTTACCTTCTCTGCCGCCTGCTCGGCGTCGAATCGCCTCGCGATTTTCTCTATCTGTCCTTTCTGGTCGAAATTGATGAGGGGCTTTTCGGGAGTTACGTTCAGAATCATCGCATCATGAAACGCCGATGCGATTATCTGCACGATGGTTTTCTCGGTTCTTCGCTTTGTATCGCTCTTGCTCGTAGCGGAATCGAGCTTTTCCCACACAGCGGAAATCTCTTTGCTCTCCTCCAGAAATCGCTGTGCAACCTCAAGTGCGGCTGAATACTCGATGCCTGCAACCGAATCTATTATCCGGCTCTTTGCCCGGTAAAGCTGCGCCTCGTCAAGCTCCAGGTGCGCCCACTGACAGGCAAGCCCCAAGCTGCCTGCTGCAAGCCGGGCAAAGTATCCCGCCTTTGTCTCATCCAAACCCAGGTCTTTGAGCTTACCGATAATTTTGTCTTCATCAACGGGGCCGAACCGAACCGTCTGACACCTTGATTTAATCGTGCTCAGCAACTTGTCCAGCCGGGTGCACACGAGAATGATACAGCAGTATTCAGGCGGCTCTTCCAAAACCTTGAGCAGACAATTCTGCGCTTCGTCAGACAGTTTCTCGGCCTCACTCAGGATGAAAACCCGCCTTGACGACAGGCCTGGCCTGCTCGAAACCTTGTCGAGTACAAATTCGCGGACAACGTCTATCGGAAAAGCAAGCGGCGTCTTTTTGTCCTGGTTGTCTTTTGTATATTGGAGCAGTTCTTTGTAAACGTGATGAAAATCGGGATGTGAATCGCCCCCTATCAGCCGGCAGGATTCACATAACCCGCAACTATCGGAAAAATCATTCTCCTTAACCGGATTTTTGCATAACAACAGTTTCGCAAACTCCTTGGCGGTTGTGAATTTGCCCACACCTTCCTGCCCGGCGAAAATATAGGCGTGCGGCACCTTGCCCGCAGTGTATGCCCTCTGCAGAATCGAAATTGCCTTGTCCTGACAAAAAATTTGTTTCAGTGACATTTATTTCCAGTTGGCCCGCGTTATTACTTCCACTACCTTTTTATGCACGGCCTCAATATCGTATGTCGCATCGATGACGCAAAAGTCCTTTCGCATCTTTGCCAGTTTCAGAAAGCCCTCGCGGACTTTCCCGTGGTAGCCGTCTCCCTTTTGCTCCATCCTGTCAAGGTTGCATTTCAATCGCCTGGCGGCAGTCGCAAGGTCAACGTCGAGGATTATTGTCAAATCAGGCCAGGATTTTTCAAGGCAACTATCCGCAATTCTTATGACTTCATCGATGCCGAAGCCGCCTGCGTAACCCTGATAGGCGCAGGTGCTCGACAGCCATCTATCGACAACAACGCACTGTTTCTCTTTGAGTGCAGGCGAGATTTTCTCCATCCACAGTTGCACTCTCGCTGCCATATAAAGCATAACCTCGGCTGCGGTGGTCATTGCGATATGTTCGGGATTGAGAAGTATCTGTCGAATCTTTTCGCCGATGGCTGTTGCCCCCGGCTCGCGAAAGCTGACCACGTCCACACCCTGTTTGGCCAGCCAATCGGCCAGCAATTTTACCTGCGTGGTTTTCCCGCACCCATCCGGCCCATCAAGGGCGATCAACTTACCTGTCATTTTGTTAGTTTGAAGCATATTTAGGCGTTACTTTTGGCGAAGGTCCTCTACTTGAGAAAGACATTTATTCAGGTCGTCTTTGACCTCGAGAACTTTTGCCCATTTATTCAAGTATTTTCTATCAAGATTGCCTGACCGGGCTTCGAGGATTTTCATAACGTCGTTAAACTGTTGTTCAGAACGAGACCGTTTTGCCCAAAGGAGCTTACTCAAAATGCTGTCTTCGGGCGAAAGAATATAGAGGTCTTTGCCAAGCAGGTTTTCTTTTCTTTTTCTGCGAAACTCTTCGACGCTGAAAGCCGACTGTTTCCTGATTATCAGGTCGACCTTCCAAACGTTTTCAATATCAATAACGTTGAACATATTTCCATGTTTAAGGGCTTCGACAGCGGCGTCTTTGCTTACATAATAAGCATTGCCAAGCAGCTCAATGAATTTTGTTAGCTGCTCTTGTGTTGGATTGATGATTATGTCGGTGTCTTCTGTTGAACGTTGAACGCCATAAAAAGTTGCAGCCATTGAGCCGCAGATTACATAATCGATGCCGGCCTCCTGTAATTTTTCAACGACGTTATTTATAAACTGTTTCTGAGAGAGCATCTACTTTAATCCTTTTTCGGCGATGATTTTCTGAAAAAGCTCGTCACCCACCAATCTTCGCAGCAACTCTCTTTTTATCTGCGTTTCAGTAAAATCAGGATACATTTTTCTGATTCCGGCTATCGCGTTTTGTCTGACGTTATCGCTAATCTCGAATGAGATAAGTGCTCGTTTCTCCGGGGACATTTTGCGCAGGATTTCAATCTGCTTTCTGTGGGCTTCCGGTGTTGTATCAGGCGGAATGTAATTCATAATTTCATCTTATTCTATTTTTGTCAGAATTTTATCAACAGTTCGTCGCAGGTTATTCGCAATGGTTATACACTTTTTACATATCTTTGCATCCGGCTCAAAGTCAGGTAATACACTGGTGAGCGGATATTTTGAAGGCAGATAAATCGAGTCGAGCAGGTCACATTCATCCGGGGCAAGACCAGCTTCAAGATTGTTTTTGGCAAGAATGGTCACCAGCTCATTTATGCTGTGGGTTTTTCTGAACTTCAGCGAGAACTCAATGCAGATCGCTTTTAGCATCTTCTCAACGGCCTGCTGGACATTTTGCAGGGTAGGATTGTAAATGTCGCTTTCGAGGAGAATCTTCGCGGAACGGAGGTTCTCGTCGGCGTAATCAAGCCATTTTTTAGTTTCGTCTTTCATAAATGACCTCTCCCTGCTGGATTTCGTCCATCAGAAAGCCGGATGACGCATCGCTTCTGATGGGGATGATATCAAGAGGAATAATGCGTGCAATGTCACGGGTTCGTTTGCGGTATTTCATCGCTAATGTCAGGTATTGGTCATTGCTGTCCTGGAAAACCGCGACATCAATATCGTGCGGGTCAGGGGAATTAAGGAACGAACCAAAGATGACAATCCGGCGGATTTCCTTCTCTGTTCTGAGACAGCCGGCCAGCTCCCGCTTAAGATTTTGTTTCTCGTTTTCGCTAATCATTGCCAATTACCCGATTACGTTATGTTTTTGACAGCCAGTTTACTATCAAGGCACCAATAATACCACCCATAAAGCTGAGGATTAGCTAAAACCAGTGGTCTTTGTATTCCGCAAACCATAGGCCAGTTCGCGTAAGCCAAAAGTTGTATTTACGTCCAAGGTCGTAACCACTTATAGTGAGCAGGACTCCAATTTCATCCGTGAGGTCTTCTTCTTCTTTGCAAATTATTAACTTCCGGGAGGCGAGAGCATTGTTGGCGATCCTAATTCTGTTCCAAGCTTTATCGAACTTTTTGAAAGCGGGGTCATGTGGTTTGGTCGGTTTGAATGGTGGTAGAAAGTCAGTTAGCACAAAGATGTGCTGCATATCAGGTTCGCCAATCTTAACAAAATACGCTCGCAATAATTTTCTTTCGTCTTTTGGCAGCCACATATTTATTTCTCCGCTCTGGCTCTTTTAGCTGAAATTGGTTAAAATAAATTGCTCAGTAAAACCAATAGCGCTGTTTACACTTTCTTTTTCAATTTTGTCCATTCCGCGTGGAAAGCTTTATTTCTTAATTTCACATAGCTTTGAACAATAGATGCCTGTGGGTCTTTGAGCAATCCTTCTGATTTCAATGCGTTTATTACCTGAGACATATCTGCGTCGGAAACACTCAAACCTTTCTGTTCGGCATATCTTTTCAATGCGTCCTCAAGTGCAGCACAGGCAAGAACTGCCGCGACATCCTTATTATTTTCTTCAAGTGCCTGACGAGCAGCAGTTATGAAATCCCCGAATATGCCTGCCTGCGCCTGTAGTTGAATATTTCCGACCAATCCTGCCTCGAGTTCGGATTTTATTGATTGTAGTATGCCTTTTGCAGAATCAGCAAGGTGGTTCCTAATAAAAAATTGCATTGTGGCAGGGTCCTTGCAACATGCGGAATGCTGTTCAAGAAAAGCTTTGGTCTTGTGGCTATTCGTTCCATATACTTGTTCTAAGATAGCAATGGTTCCACTAATAACTTCATTATCTTCACGGTCACTCTGAGTTCCTAAATTTATCAACTCGTTAATCCGCTGGATTATGCTGTTTTTATCAATCTGCATTTTATCTCTCTTTATAAGTTCCTATCTTGTTAACTGCAGGTTTTCGGGGCCAATTAAGCGGCGCATTTCACGGCAGAAGTCGGGGTCGGGGTTGACGGATAATTGCCTGTCGGCGGCGGCGTAAACCCGGCCTTTGTCGGTTTTCACGGCGACGTAAACCGGACTTTTGCCCCTGTGGTGCAGGCAGATAGTTTTTATTTCAGCTACTTTTTCTTTGGTGACTTCATTGGCGTCGAGATTGATTCGGACTTTGCCGGCGAGCTTGTCGGTTGCCTCATCGAGGGTGATTAGTTCGGAGGCGATGATGTTTGGCTTTTCCCTTCTGAAATCAAGCCGGCCTTTGACGAAGATGATTGCGTCATTGACTAACAGTTTAGCGAACTGATTCAGCGTATTGGGGAACAGGACGACCTCGACCTGGCCCTGTAGGTCGATGAGTGTAAAGACGGCCATTTTCGAGCCGGCGTTCTTGCCCGTCTTGGTCAGGTTGTATCGGGTTTTGGAAACAAGACCGCCAATGGTCAATTCCCTTTCCTGTGAGGTTTCGGCTATCTGGGCAGTGTTGATGTTCGAGAATATATTTATGGTTTCGGCGCAATGACTGAGGGGGTTGCTTGTAACGTAGAAGCCAAGGACTTCTTTTTCATACATCAGCATCATTTGCTCCGGCCAGGGGTCGGCGTAAGGCAGGCGGTTGTTGTCCTGTGAGTAGTCCGTCTTGGCCTGCTGAGCGAAGAAACGCATCTGGCCGTTTAACTTGTCCGTCTGCGTATCGGCCCCGTGTTCCATAGCCGATTGAAGCCCCGCCATCATTTGCGCCCGGTTGCCGCCTAAGCGGTCGAATGCACCCGCCTTTATCAGCGATTCAATCACCTGCTTGTTGACCGCCCGCAAATCGACGTTCTCGCAGAAGTGGAACAAGCTTTGGAATCGCCCCGTCTTTTCGCGTGCCGCGATGATTTTTTCGACCGCTTTTTCGCCGACACCCTTGACAGCCGCCAGGCCGAAACGAATCACGTCCTTTTTGGTCTTGCCGTTACTGGCCTCTTTATACAGAGGCGTAAAATCTACGCCGCTCTCGTTGATGTCGGGCGCAAGCACCTCGATGCCCATACTGCCGCACTCAGCGATATAATCAACGACCTTGTCGGTGTCGCTCATTTCGTAAGTCAGCAGCGCCGCCATATACTCGACCGACCAGTGCACCTTCATATAGGCCGTCTGGTACGCGATAAAAGCGTAGCGGGTCGAATGGCTCTTGTTGAAGCCGTAGCCGGCGAATCGCTCGATAAGCTCGAAGATGTTCTCTGCCTGCTGCTTTTTTAGTCCCTTCGCCTCGCAGCCGGCCACAAATCTTTCCCTCTCCTTGGTTATCGTGTGCGATTGCTTCTTGCTTATCGCCTTTATCAGCGTGTATGCCTCGCGCAGCGGTATATCACCCAGCCGATTGCATATCCGCATCACCTGTTCCTGATAGACCATAATGCCGTAGGTCTCATCGAGGATTTCTCTCATTAGCGGGTGGGGCACAGACCATTTCTCTCCGTGCTTCCTGTCGATGTAATCCGGAATGAGCGTCATAGGCCCGGGCCGATAAAGGGCGTTGGCCGCTATCAGGTCCTCAATCCGGTCGGGCTTCATTCTAATCAGCATTTCCTGCATACCGCCCGACTCGAACTGAAAGACGCCTTTCGTCCTGCCCGCCCCGAACAGCTCGAACACCTTTTTGTCCGCAAGGTCCAGCTTCTCCAGGTCGATGTCCCGCCCGTTAATCTGCTTGACTAATTGCCTTGCTCGTTCGAGCACACTAAGGGTTTTAAGCCCCAGAAAATCCATTTTCAAAAGGCCGACCTTTTCCACCATAGGTCCTTCATACTGCGTGATGATGTCATCAGAGCCGGCGGCCTTATAAAGCGGCACAAAATTCGTCAGCGGCTCATCGGCGATAACGACCCCGGCTGCGTGCACGGATGCGTGTCGGGCAAGCCCTTCGAGCTTTTTGCTGATGTCGATTACTTTTTTGATTTGCTCGTTCTTTTCGTACGCCTGTTTCAACTGCGGCTCGGTCTCAATTGCCGCGTCAAGCGTCATACCGAGCGATTCCGGCACTAATTTGGCCAAACGGTCCGCTTCCCACAGCGGCACATCAAGGACCCTGCTTATGTCGCGGATGACGGCCCTGGCCTTCATTGTCCCGAACGTGATAATCTGCGCGACGTGCCCGTATTTGTGGCGAACGTAGTCAATAATCTGGGCCCTGCTGATTTGACAAATGTCAATGTCGATATCGGGCATCTCGTTGCGCTGCGGGTCCATAAACCGCTCAAAGAGCAGGTCATATTTCATCGGGTCAACGTCGCATAGTCCCAGACAATATCCTACGAGCGTCCCTACGCCGCTGCCTCTTGCCCCCACGGGGATATTGTTCTTATGCGCGTAATTGCAGAAGTCCCATACGATAAGAAAGTAGCTTGCAAATCCTTTTGACTCGATTACATTCAACTCTCTTTCGAGCCGCTCTTTTACCTGGTCGGTTATTTCGCCGTATATTTTCCCTGCTTTTTCGTAGCACAGTTTGGTCAGAAACTGTTCCGGCGCTGAGCCGTCATCGGGCCTGAATCGCGGCGCATGCCGGGCCTTCAGGTCAAGCTCCAGGTTACACCGCTCGGCTATTGCAAGCGTGTTGTCGCACGCCTGGGCGTGTTCGGGGAAAAGCTCTCGCATCTGCGCCGGGCTTTTGAAAAACACATCCGGCGGATAAATCATCCTGTCGGGGTCGTTTGCCTTTTTGCCCGTACTTATGGCGCAAAGACAGTTGTGCGCCTCGAAATCTCCTTCTTCGAGAAAATGTACGTCGTTTGTCGCCACAAGCCCGATGCCTAACTTGTTGGCAAGGTCCACAAGCCCCTGTCTTACCTTTGGTTCGTCCCCTTCGTGGCGCTGTATCTCGATGAAAAACCGGTCCTGCCCGAATATCTTCAGGAAGCTCTCGGCTGCTGCGGCAGCCCCCTTCTCGTTGCCGTTTGCCAGGTTGACCGCAATCTCACCCTTGAAGCACCCCGAAGATGCAATAAGCCCTTCGTTAAGCTCAGCTAAGATTTCCTTGTCGATTCTTGGGCGATAGTAGAAACCTTCTGTATAGCCGACAGTCGCCAGCTTTATGAGGTTCTGGTAGCCGGTTTTGTTCTGCGCCAGGAGAATGAAATGATAAGCCGCATCGCTTATCGTTGTCTTCGTCCTGTCGAATCTGCTTGTCGGCGCTATGTATGCCTCAATGCCGATGATGGGCTTTATGTGTGCCGCTTTTGCCTTTGTGTAGAACTCGATGGCGCCAAACATATTGCCGTGGTCGGTCACTGCAACCGCATCCATCCCAAGCGTCTTGCATCGCTCGAAAAGCTTTTCAAACGCAATCGCCCCGTCGAGCAGGGAATACTGGCTGTGCAGGTGTAAGTGAACGAATCCTTTGTTGTCTGTCACGGGTCAATCCTTTCCGGCTACGGCTCGGCGTCTCTGTTGCTCTCTGGCCACATTGGCACCTTCGCCGAGACGAGTTTCTTATTGATTATTGATGACTGATAATTGATAATTGTAGTCGGTCGTAAATCGTCAATCAACAATAAAGCCAACTGTGTGCCGATTGTTGGGAAAGGAAGTCATTATGGATTTTACAGAGAACACAAATCCGCCGCAGCCGCCGTCCGGTTTTATTCCGTCGGGCCAGGGGCCGATGCCGCCTTTGCCCGTGGTGCAGGTCATCAGGCCCGAAAAGAAAGGGACCGGCTGGAAAATTTTCGGAGGCATCCTCTTTGCCCTTTCCGTGCTGGCAAATATAGGGATGTTTTTCCTGCTTGTCGGCCTGGTGGTATTTTTTGCCGCCGGACACGAGGGTGGATTAATCGAACAAGTCGTTCGAGAAGGCCCGCGAACAGCCAGAATTGCCCTTGTCTCCGTGAATGGCATAATCGACGAGCAGCAGGCACGTGACGTCTATGAACAACTAAAGGCCGCAAGAAAAGACAAGTACGTAAAGGGCGTGATTGTTCGAGTCAATTCGCCCGGCGGCACCATTTCTGGAAGCGACCAGATTTATAACGAAATCCTCAAGTTCAGAGACAAAGAGAACAAACCGGTCGTCGCCTTTATGCAGGGCGTCGCCGCCTCGGGCGGCTACTATACCTCGGTCGCCTGCGAGAAAATCATCGCAGAACCTACGACAATCACCGGCTCAATCGGCGTGATAACGGGTTATCTTGTCCTCGAACAGTTGCTCGAAAACAAGCTCGGCATCCAGCCGGTCATCGTCAAGGCAGGCGAAAAAAAGGATTGGCCAAGCTCTTTCAAAGCCCCGACAGATGAGCAGTTGCAGTACCTGCGGGAAAGATTAATTGACCCCGCATACAACAGGTTCGTCCAGATTGTCGCTGACGGCAGAAAAATGCTCACAACCGAGGACGTCAACCGCCTTGCCGACGGCAGCATATATTGGGCGGATAAGGCGCTCGAAGAAAAACTGATTGACCAAATCGGCTACCTCGATGATGCAATCGAGCAGGTTAAGTCAATGGCAGATATTCAAAAGGCGCAGGTGGTCGAGTATCGAAAACCGTTCTCATTCGCCGACATCCTCGGCGCACAGGCCAAGAGCAAGTTATCCTTCGACCAAAAGACGCTCTACGAGCTTACCACCCCACAGGTTCTCTACCTCTGGAGCGCAATTGAGTGACATAGCCGCCTCAGCAGGTTAGCGCGGGCTTGAACGTTTGGGTTTCCTGAATATGGTTATTAATCCGGATGTCACAACCGCAATCCCCACCCATTCCACGGCCAATAGCTTAAGGTCAACCGTGAGATAGACCTTGTAACGTTCCCCCTTCGGTGTGAAATATGGCGTCCTCCAGGCGGGGCTGTATTGCACGCGGTCGGTCGCGATGTCGTACGGCGAATCAGAAACTCTCGGCCGCCAGGGTGGACATAGCGTTGCTGCCATAAAGAGGCACAATCCAACGATAAGCACTGATTCTTGTCTTTTGTTCATCTCCGGCCAAGTCAATCCTTGACAAGGGCTGTTGCACTATAGTCGTCTCGCCGGGTGCCGGCCAGACACATACAGACCACTTTCCTACATTTGAATGATTCGGTCCATTCGTTTGGCGATATCGGTTAAGTATGCCTCGTCGCCGCTGCCAAGCTCAACGGTCATAAAACCCTCGTAACCGATTTCATCGAGCGCCCGGCGGACCTGGCTCCAATTGACGTCCCCGTCAAGCAGGTTGGTCCATTTGTACCCATCACGTTTGAAGTCCTTGACATCGAGTTTTATGATTCGCTTGCCCAATGTCCGAATCCAGTCCTGCGAGTAGCCGTAGATAATGACATTGCCGACGTCGAAGTAGGCCTTAACGTTGGGACTGTCGAACTCGTCTATGTAACGGGCGAATTCGAGCGGACTAAGAAGAAACTTGTTCCATACATTCTCGATGGCAATGACAACATTGAGTTCGCGGGCCAACGGCAGGAGCTTCCGAATGTGCTCTTGAGAGCGTTTGTAGGCGTCGGCGTAACCGACCTCTTCGTTGACGACTGCGGGGACAAGCAGCACAGTGGTAGCGCCTATTGCGTTGGCGCAGCGTAGCGCGTTTTCCATACCGCTAATCCCCTTTTCAATGACTTTCGGGTCGGGGTCTGAAAACGGCGTGCGCCACCCGCCGAAGACCAGCCCGTGGATGGGGACGCCCGCCTGCTTGGCAAGGTCGGCCTGTTCGCGCATTGCATCGAGATTGTCCATTGGCTCGGCGTCAATGCCCTCAAAGCCGCACTTTTTGGCAATCCTGAACTTGTCAGCGTCGGATAGTCCCTTGGGCAGCATACCAATCTTTAGTGCCTTGTAGAGCTTTGCCCGGCCTTGGGTATCAGCAGCAAGTGCCGATGTGCCTTTCAGGGCCGTAAAAAGTGCCGCTGAAGCGGCTATCTTGAGAAAATCTCGCCGGTGTATTCTTGCATTAGCCATTTTTTCTTCTCTTCAATAAGACCCATTATATTTATAGCGCACCGTTTGCGAATCAATTCTGCTATGTCGAATATTGCTGAACATCCCTTCAAACGTACCTCATTCTGTTCTCCTTTATTGCCTTTCCACAAAAGGCAAAGGGCAGTATATGCCTGGCAAGGCGCAGGTAAAGGAAAAAGAGGCAAAGATTTTCTTCCCTTCTTTCAAAAAAATCTGCTGCACCTCCAATAATTTCCTTGACTTTTACTTTGCCGGTGCGGTAGATTATCGCCCGAACGCAATAGATACCTTTTAGCAAGGAGAGGTACGCATGCTGACCTTTTTGCCAGAGTGCTGTGTAGGAGTTCTCAACAGGAGAAAGCAATACATATCTGCCTGCGTTTTCAATCCTCCCCGGACAATAGGGCGTTGTGCGCCGGTTTTGCAAACAAGTGCTGAAAAAATGACCTGCGGTCGTGTCCGCAGGAGAGTTACATAAGGGTAAGCGTTTTTGCAAGGGACAAATTATTTTTGTGGAGGACATGTCTATGAGAAGTACGAAGCCAAAATTGTTAATGGTCTGTATTGTTGCAGCTTTGCTTGTCGGGTTAGTGGTTTCGCCGGCACAGGCAGCCAGGGTTTTGTGGCAGGCGGCCGGCACCGATATTTATTTGAATCGGCCGTTCAACACCCTGGAGTTTGAGGACCCAACTGCCGTCGGCAAATACGTTGATACGTACCGTATCCTCGATTGGCGCGACGCTGATTACGGTGGGGTTCCTACTTATGACGAGTGGACCGTGTCGGATTCCAACCAGATTGACGGCAATATCAACGAAATCTGGATGAGGAACAACACACATTCAATCTGGACGACAACAGCCAGTCCAAGCAATGTCGTCTCAATACATCTCAACGGCGACAACAACGATGGGATTGCCGAGGTCTTGGTTGATGGCATTGTACGTGCCAGGATCGATATGGGGGTACGGGGCAATCCGCAAACGGCGCTGGTCATCGTTAAATTTCTGCCTTGGGTTGTGCACAATGTTCTGGTAAGAGACGCAGGATTGGGCCCCAGCCGTCTTGGAGACGATGTGGCAACACTTGGAGCGGCAGCACTTGGTGCTCGAAAGTGGTATCCGAGATATTGGTACCTCGACGGCAGAATACGCCTGATACGCACGTATGACCGCTACGGCCTCGTGATACCGGTAACCGTTCCAAATGGTTATTGGGGCGGATGGTGGTGGTGGCACCATCAGTGTACCTGGTTCTGGCCGTGGTATGGTGGAATCGGATGGTATTGGCCCTACTACTACAACTATCCGTACTGGCAATACTGGAACTACTGGCCGTACTATCGCTATTACGCCCCGTGGTGGCGTAACTGGCAGTGGCGCGGCGGCCCATGGTTCTGGGGCTTTAAGAAATGCCTGACATACCGCTACTACTACCCGATGCCGCGCATTCTTTACTGGTGGAGCTGGTACTGGGACCCCTCTGGGCAGGGTAACTGCGCCGAACTGGTCACTATGGCTGACGAAAGTAATCCAGCAGGAGGCCGTGTGCTGCCGGTCGAGGAGGAGGTCATCAGCAACCTCACCGTTGACAGTCACGAGTTTAGCGTCAACGCCGATGACGCCAACGGCACATTCACGAATCTTGAATGGGTGACAATCGGCACCGGAGGTTCAGGCCTGCGAAGCCAATTCATGTCTATGACCGGCGCCGACATGAATGAAACCGACGCATTTATGGAAAGCGAAATTGTTCAGCAACTGCTGGCCAACAGCGAAGGCCATCCAAGCGCCAGAGTTGGTTTGCAGTACGCCTCCTGGAGCCAAGGCAGTATTGCCCCCAAGTTGAACATAACGGCCGAGTCCATCGTGCTCAACGAGGGGACGGGATACACTTATGACGTCAACCTGCCTTCGTCGCCCGGCCTAGGGCAGACAGTGAACGTCACTATTACTCCCAGCAGCGAGTCCGTACAGCTTGGTTCCGGCGGTTATCTGTATCCGCCCGGCGAGTCGCTTATCCTGAACTTTAATGAATACAACTGGAACACGCCACAGCATGTCGATGTAAATGCGGTGAATGACACAGATGCCAGAGGCGACAATGAGACCGTCCTGATTAGTCATTCCCTCACCAGCACCAATTCGACTTTCGACAGGGGCGGCGTTTCGCTTGAGGTAACTGTTCAGGATGATGAACCAGGCGGCCTGGGATTTGTCCAAAGCGACCTCAACCACGACGGTAAAGTGAATTTCACTGATTTTGCTACTATGGCGAACGAGTGGCTTAGTTGCACCGACCCGATGCAGCCCTAAAAGCCATATTCGCTCTGAGACAATGGTTCTTGAAGGCGCCTCCGAGTTTTCCCCGGGAGGCGCCTTTTTTGTTGCGGCGGTTTAATCCCATACTGAAAAGCTGCAAGCTTATTATTCCAGCGTAACAAAAATAAACCTGTGCTTACCAATGTTAATTCTTTTCTTTCGGAAAGTTTGTATATGCAAATTCCCCACGCTATTCCCGAAGATATCATCCATACCGCAAGAATGCAGATATAAACAGAATAGCCGAAAATTTCTGCAATTTGTTCTATTGACTCGGTAATTTGTGGTATAATGCAAACGGCCCAGCAGCGTAGAGGATTTGCTCCCGGAACGGACGTCAGTATTTCGCCCTTGACGAAAGCCGCAAGATAAAAACGGTTTTGGTAGGGCCGAATTATGGCTGTCGTATGGGTGTTAATTTGGGGTTTGGCGTCGGTACTTGCCTATTACATCACCGAGGCAGCGTGCTTCTGTTTCGGCAGAACGCTGTGGGATAGGCCCACCAAAGAGTGTATCGCAATTTGCAGCATTCTCCTGGGGCCTGTGTTTCTGCTTATCTCGGTGGAATTGCTCGTCCTGGCTGCGCTGGGCAAGGGCCTGACAGGCGACAGCACCAGGACGTACAAGGACTAACAGGTGCCGAACTGCAGTGCGCCTGTAGCGAAGGCAAAGGCCGATGTCTTTTTCCGGGCTATGCCCTGGGTCATTGGTGGATATTTTTTGCGCTGAATCCGCAAATCTGTTGCAAGGCGCCGTTTCCCTGATATAATTGTGCTTGTCTTGACTATTTGGCCCGGCGGTTGCCGAATATATTTACTGCCGAAAGTCAAGAAAAAGATGGCAATATCTTGCCTTTTGATTCCGCATCAGTTACAATTGCAGCCGTACAGAAAATAAAAACTTTGGGGGCAAAGGACAAAAATGAAACTGTGTACTAAATGCAGGAAGTGGAAAGACGAAAACCAGTTTTACGAACGAGCAAAAACTAAGGGCGGATTTTCTTACTGGTGCAAAGATTGCAGCCGCGACTATGCCCGAAGGCGGCTGCATCCGGACGGCAAAAAAGTGAAAAAATACTACGGGTTTGCGGAGCGACATCGCGTTGTTGCCGGTGTAAAACAAAAGTGGTGTCACAAGTGTAAGAAATGGAAACCTGAGAGTCAGTACTACAAACGCCGCGGATGCAGAGACGGCTTGAGCTATTTGTGCAGGAAATGCGAGCGCGAATACGCCCATAAACTGTTAAAGATAGATGCCTCCCGGCTGAAAAAGTACTACAGGGCTGAACAGTCCCATCGGGTCGTCGCCGGCGTGAAACAAAAACGATGCCGCAAGTGTATGAAGTGGTGGCCGGAAACCGAGTTCTATCAGAGAAGCAAGCACAGAGACGGTTTGGCTGTATGGTGCAAACAATGTGCCGACGATGCCACCAATGATTGCCGCAGGCGAAGGACTCAGCGACAAAGGGCCTCCCTCATCACGCCATAGTCATTCGGCGCCGATGAAAAATAACGTCGCTGCTCCCGACCCCCTGGGACAAAGGATTGTTGCTGTTTATCCAATCAATCTTTAACTTGAAACAGCAAGTATTACTCGTTGCTGTTGGTGCGTGTTATTGAATTTTGACTGCATCTCCTGCAATTTGCCTCGGAAAGTACCGTATCGTAGAGTTGTTGTGTTTTTGCAGCCATTTTTGCATGTGTAAGCTCTTTCATTGCCCATTTTCTTGCCTCAGCACCAAGTTGTTTTCGTATATCAGGTGAATCAATAAGCTTATTCATTGCTCGGGTCAAATCGGCTGTCTCCTGCGACTGAATCAGCAATCCCGTCCTGCCATCCTGAATGTGGAACGAGTATTTCCTCGGGGTGAATCCTGCCGAGATTACCGCCTTGCCGGCGGCCATTCCTTCAAACATTACCGAACCACCCGATAAGCTTACGAGAATATCAAGCGATGCCATTACTGCCGGCATATCATCTCGTCTGCCTGTAAATCGCACCTGGTGCTCTATGCCGTTTTCACGTAGAAATTGCTGCATTTTCTTAAAATAGCTGCGGGAATGAACTTCACCTATGACAAAAAATGTTACAGACCGACTGAAGTGTTTTAGTGTTTCTCTTGCTGCCCTGAGGAAATCCAATTGGCGTTTGAACTCATCGATTCTGCCGACTATCCCGATAAGTATCTCGCCGACGGGCGAAAATTCCTCTCGCAGGACGTTTGTCGCGTTTCTTTCCGGCGAGAAAATCTCCACGTCCACCGAGTCGTCTATTCGCACTACCTTTTGTGAAGAGATGCCTGCCGAGAGCAGGTTGTCGGTAATCCTCTTTGAAATGGCGACCAGCCGGGTTGCGCTGTTGCATCGAAACTTGTGAACATCGCGTGCCGTCATAGGTCTGCGAACGTGTAAAATGGAAGGCACTTTAATACTTCTGGCCAGCCGCCAGGCATATCCGCTCAACCACAAATCACAGCAGTGAATCAGACAGATTTCTCTTTGCCTTGCAAACTTAAGAATATGCCATACATCAATATACCTTGGAATTGTCGTCAGAAATTTTCGCCAGGGATGGAGCGGCCGCACCAGAACATCGACCTTCAATTCTTGAAGGGCTTTGGCAAGGTCGCCGCCCTTATTGCATACTACAATTGGCTTATAGATATTCCCGTCTAAATGTTCGATGAGGTAAAGAAGTTGACGCTGACTGCCCGATATCGACCCGCCTCGAGATATAAAAAGTATTCGATGGATGCCCTTGCACTCCTAATATAAACCCCATATCAAAAACGGGCTGTGATTGTAATGTCCCTCCGGCGGGAATGCAAATAATTGAAATTCTGCCGACAAACTGGTACATTTTCGCTCGCTGGTATCACCGAAAGATTGTTTAAGGGGCTGTGTGCCCTCCTTGTGAGGAAAACACAGATTTTTTATGTCAATGGCCAATAAAATCCGCAGGTGGTTTGAGACAGGACGGTTATGTCACAAAGTTGCGCCTGTTTGGCACCACCGTTATCTGAAGGTTTTTTTGCGGGCGTCGCGTATATGCCGTCAAGGACGATTTGAACCCTATGAGGCCTACCGGCTTGGTTTGTTTCAGCCGACGTTTGAAGACAGCCGGCTTGATAACTACACCAGCAGAAAAATCACCACGAAATTGCAGAAGGCGGTCAATCCCCAGTCCTGGGGATTGCTGCTCAAGGATAAGGGTGTTTTCTATCGCTACCTGATGGCTCATAGGTTGCCTATACCTCAACTATATGCCATCTTCTTTCAGAAAGTCCCCGGCTGGTCGCATGATGGCACCATTCCTGCCGGACGTACTGACTGGGAGCGATTGCTTACGTCGATTCCGTCTGATGAATTTGTGATAAAACCCTGCAGGGGAGCATTTGGTGAAGGGGTTAAGATATTCGCGAGGACATCTGGCGGATTCATGGATATCGCCGGCAATACCTTCAAAGCCGGGGACATATATGAGTTGATGCGAACCGATACCAGCTTTGACGCTTTTATTGTCCAGGAGCGCCTGCGGAATCATCCTGAGTTATGTCGCCTTAGTCCTTCTGAGTTTCTGCAAACCGTTCGCGTCACCACATTTATTGACCGCAACGGTATCTGTCATATTCTTTTTGCGTTCTTTAAGCTTATTGGCAGCCGAAATATTACGGACAATTTCGGCGACGGTCGTAATGGCAATATGCTCGCTGTAATTCGCACGGAAGAAGGGATGCTTGAGCCGGCCGTGGTTACGGATTCTGCCGGTAGGGGGGCAAAGTTCTTTAATAGCCATCCGCAGACCGGCATAGAATTCGGCACCTTTCATATACCCCGGTGGTCTGAAGTCATGGCGATGGCGAAAGCGGCGGCCGTCCATTTTCTTCCTCTTCGCGCCATCGGCTGGGATATTGCCGTCACGCCCGGAGACATAAAAATCGTCGAGGGCAACATCTGGTGGAACCCGCTGAATCGCCAGCGGTGGAAGGAAATCATCGAGGCCGAATTGCCCTATGATTTTTGACGTTTGACCTGAGAGAGTTTTTATGAATCAGCCAAAGGTCTTTGCAACCGACGGGCAAAAAACGGATATCGTTATAGAAAGGGCCACGCCCGAAGACCTGCCTGTTATTATTGAGCTGCTGAAGATTGCGAATATGCATTATATCGGCTCGCCGGAGATGCCTGCGATTACCTATGAGAATTATTTTGCTGCGAGAATGACCGGTAAGGTAGTCGGTTTCTGCGGTTATAAAATCCTCTCGCCTACGGAAGCCAAAACCGAGCTTATGGTCGTTCATCCTGACTGCCGAGGCCTCGGCATTGGCTACAAGCTTCAGGTGCGACGTATGGAGGATATGCTTGCCAGGGGCATCAGAACTCTCACGACTAATACCGACCTGCCTGCAACAATCGAATGGTATCAGCGACATTTCGGGTATCGTAAGGTCGGCACGTTGAAAAAGATTCACGAGTTCGGCGACCCAAATATCGACCACTGGACGACTCTTCAGGCAGACCTTGTGGAATGGAATAATACACGACGGAGGAATCACGCAAATGAATAACGGAAGTGATTTTGATATGCCGTATCCCAGTCGGCCGTATCCCAAACTGATAATAAATGCAGCCATAACCGGGATGGTTCACACAAAGATAGATACGCCCCACGTGCCGGTGAGCGTTTCCGAGATAATTGATGATGCGATACGCTGCTGCCGGGCCGGCGCCTCGATTGTTCACGTTCACGCCCGCGACCCAAAGGGCATACCTTCTTCTGACAAAGGAATCTACGCCGAAATAATCGAGGGTATCCGCAGTCGATGTCCCGAGGTGATTATCTGCGTTTCCACCAGCGGCCGGCTCGAAACCTCCTTTGAGAAGCGAACAGACGTTCTCTGTCTCGACGGCGCTCTGAAGCCGGATATGGCAAGTCTCACACTGGGCTCATTTAACTTTCTGAAGCAGGTATCGCTCAACTCGCCGGAAACAATCGAGAAGCTTGCCTTAAAGATGAGGGAAAACTTCATTACCCCTGAGCTGGAGATATTTGATTCGGGTATGATAAATGCCGCGAAGATGCTTGTGAGGAAGGGTGTCTTGTGCGAGCCGGCCTATTGCAATTTACTTTTGGGTTCCGCGTATACTGCGTCTGCGACGCTGTTCGATATTGCTTGTATGGTCAAAAATTTGCCGGCGGGATTCAACTGGGCCGCCGCGGGCATCGGGAGATTCCAGTTGAATATGAATATCGCCGCTATTCTTATGGGCGGGAACGTCCGTGTCGGCATTGAGGATAACATCTATTACGACGGTGAGAAAAAGGTTCTGGCAACCAATGAAATGCTTATCAATCGCATTGTTCATCTTGCCAATGAGCTTGGCAGAGAGGTAGCGAATCCCTGCCAGGCCAGACAAATGCTTGGGCTTGCCTCGACAGCAAAAGCAAGCATTAAAGATAGGTTTTCCTCAATGGGCGATGCCCAAATCGAACCTGCGACCCGCTGATTACCAGCCGGATTTTCTGCCGTCTGAGATAATCGACCCGGAGCGAGTTTCCCCGTGAAAAAGAAAACGGCCTGCGGGAGCTGTCCCGCAGGCCGTCCAATCCTCAATCAGTAGTTGTCCTCATATCGTTCAGTAAAGCAGCCAGGCCGCAGCAAATTTGGCGAAATCGTCGCCGGCCACCATTCCATCGTTGTCAAAATCACCTTCACCGATGCCGAGCCAGTTCACACACAATACTTTAAGGTCATTGAGGTCAATAGCGCCGTCGCAGTCAAGGTCATAGATGTTGTAGGCAACATAGTTCTGGTCGGCCTGGTCGCTGAAGACATCAACATAAACTGTCTGGTTCGGGTCAAATGTGTAGTCGTTCTTGCTGGGTGTCACCACCCCGAACCAGCCGTAATCGACCCAGACCTCGTACAGACCGTTCGCATCCGATGTGCCCTGGCCGCCGCCGTTGTCGGCATCGACCAGCACACCTTCTATAGGCACATTGCATTCGTTTCTGACGCAACCGGTGATTCTGAAGGTAAGCAAAGTCCCTGTGTAGTCCTGGTCTGCAATCCAATCGTCGTTGACATCCTCGTAGTATCTGCCGTTCGGCTCGAAGGCGTAGGCATGCTTAGTCGGCGTGACACTGCCTGACCAGTTGGAGTCCACCTGGACCTCGTAGAAGCCGTTCACATCCGTTAGCGCTGACCCGCCGCCATATTTGCTTGTCCAGGTCCCGCCGCCATTTTCCGCAGATACATTGACGTCGTTTATCGGCGTGACATAATCCTGCTCAAGCACATAACCTGCAATCTTAAAGGTCATCAGCGTGGCCGTGTAATTCGCATCACTGTAATCCTGCGTTACATTGCTATACGTATCGGCATTCGGCTCAAAGATATACCCTTCCTTTTGCGGTGTTACAATGCCCGACCAGCCGTAATCAACCAGGAGTTCGTAATAACCATTGGCATCTGTCACAGAATTTATGTCATTATTGTCGGTCTGTATCAACACACCTTCTACCGGCGTGTTGCCGTCAGCTTCAAGCACATGCCCGGAAATCGCGAGAACAATCTCCTTGAACGTGACGCCCACTGTATGGCTGGCGGTGATGTCAGACAGCGTATATGTAAGCCCGCCTGGCTGAACACTATTGCCGTCTAAAGACCACGTGTCAACCTCATAGCCCAGATTGGCGCTGGCGGTAAACAACTGGCTTGACCCGTAATCCTTTGTTATATCCCCGGATGGGTCGATACTGCCGTTTGCGCCCGCTGCGCCGCTAATGGTATATTGGGTCACTCCGAAATTCGCCTGGATGGCATAGTTGCCATTCATCGTGATTGTAGTTACTGGAGAATTCACGTTGTCGATGGTACCGGTATCTCCGGTCCAGTTGACTAAGTGGTAACCGGCGTTCGGCACGGCATTGAGATTAACCACAGTTCCGTGTCCATACTGGAAGACCCCCTCTCCCGGCTGTGTTACATCGCCGCCGGCAGTTGAGGAAATTGTCAATGTCCTCTGGTCGATTGCGAAGTTGGCCTGCACCGTGTAGTCGCCGTCCATAGCGACGGTGGTAGTAGCCGAGTTCGGGTCAGCCACCTTGCCATCGTCAACCGCTGTACCAGTCCAGTTGACGAAGTGATAGCTCAAATCAGCCGTCGCAACCAGGTTCACTACCGTACCGTTGTCATACTGGAATGGACCTTCGCCGGGCGTTGTTACATCGCCGCCGGTTGTAGATGAGGTGGTTAGGGTTCGCTTAACAATAGTAGTGAAGGTCCATAGGTCACCTGTGGTTACACCCCCGGCGTTTCTCTCATCAATACGCCAGTAATAGGTTGTGCCATTGGCCATCGTGCCGGTGTCAAAGGTTGTTCCTGCCTGATTGCCCTGGAACGTGCCGGGACTTTCAGTGCCGAAATATACGTCGTGCGAGTTGGCATCTGAACCGGCTGTCCAGCTAAGGTCGTTTGTAATGCTGACGTCTGGCGCGCTATCGGCCGGCGTCGGATTGCTTGCCTGACCGGGAAGCGGCGGAACAGTGGTGAAGCTCCAAACGGTTCCTGTTGTGGTGCCGCCGGCGTTCTTTTCGTCTATGCGCCAGTAATAGGTTGTGCCGTTGGCCATCGTTCCAGTGTCAAAAGTTGTTCCCGCCTGGTTGCCCTGGGACGGCGGCGGATTGACAGTGCCGAAATAAACATCGTGAGACAATGCGTTGGGGCCGGCGGTCCAGCTTAGATCCTGTGTCAGGCTGACATTTGTAGCGATGTCGGCGGGCGTCGGAGAAGTTGCCTGACCAGGGGGCGGTATAGGAGTGCCGGATACATTCACATCGTCAATGAAAGCGGTTTCATTATTTGCGCTGGCATTGGTGCTGAACCTGATGCGGAAATTATCATTGTTGTCCGCCCCTGCTGCACAGGTTTTATCCTGAAGTCCCTGAGCATAAGTGGCAGTTTGAATTGTTTCGAGGTTGTTCCAGGTAGTGCCGTTGGTTGACCACTCAACGTAGATATTTTCCCCCGAATCAAAGCCGGTAGTTTGACGACGGTATTTAACGTGTATGCCGGTAAAACCCGCGGTGGTGATGAGTTTTTCTATCCAAGTTGCGGCTTTCAATTGTGCGCCGTAAGTGCCTGTATATTTTGCTCCTGTGGTAACAGTAGCGTTGGAATTTTGTGTAGTCCAGCCGGCTGAGAAACTGCCGCTTTCAAAGCCGTCGCTCCACGGCAGCGGCGATGGCACCAGGGCAGCCAATTGGCTGGTAACGGAGGCGGTTCTTGCGGTAATGAAACTGCGAACCGCTCCGAATTGCTGAGCAGCGTTGCCACCCACGGCATAGGGGTCGGTATCTATAGCATTGCCATAGACCGTCTCAAGGGCGTTGACCTCAGCAAGTAAGGCGTTTTGGGCCAGAGGACCATCTATCATACTTTTGTAAGTGCTAAGATAATTGGACTTATAGGTGTGATAGGGATAAGGCGTGCCGTTTTCCTGCAGCTCAAGTATTAGCCCGTCCATCAGATGAGCATCGTAACTTAGTGTTATCGACATACCGGCATTCGCAGTTTTCATCGCAGCATCGTGGTCCCAGGAGAAATACAGGCGCGGCTGCTGGAAGCAGGGGTCGTTGATGTCAAGAGGATTGGTTGACCAGTCGTAATACCAGTAGTTGTTGCCTTTATTAATGAAGCCATCTTGTTCGGAGCAAAAGTTCTCGGCGACTGCTAATTTCATAAGCTGGGGCATATTGACCCGCCACTGCGACTGTGTGAGCCAGTCGGATGGAGGCGGGACTGTTTCTGTCATATAACCCGGATGGTCGAAAGGATACCAGTTAAACCTGAAGGGATTGGGTTCGGGCGGAACTTCATGAGTTTGCTGCGTATCACCCCAGTCCTCCGCTTTGTACAGCCAGCCGGAGTCGTTGACGTCGTGGTCCTTCAAAAATTCTTTGTCGATTTGTTCGATATGGGCAAAAACGCCTTTATAATCATAAGTAGAGCCGCCGTCGGTGCTTATGTAAACTTTTATCAAGCCGGCTTTTGCCGATACCATACCCGTATGTTCATATATATTCCAGGTATAGGCCTCCGCCGCGGGGCTGCTCTGAGAGCCGCATTCGAGGTCGAGCTTTGACTTTCCTGCAAATTTCTGGTCGGTGATGTATCTGTTGATATCGATTTTCATAGAGAACTTCTGTGGATTTGTATCGTTTGGTTCGGCGGGATCATTTTTGCGATGGATACCTACCAGCATCGGCTCCCAGTCGCCGCAGGAAAGAACGGCATAATAATAATTTGGGTCAATATTTGGGTTAGTATACCAGGGACAGACCCCACCCGGGCAGTCAGAGCGCATTTTTTCCCAATCAACCGGGTCCATTATAATATAAAACGAATAGACGCGACTGTGGTCGAAAAGGGCGTTTGAATCTGCCGGGTCGCTGTTAAGGGCCAGTGCGGAACCGGTGCACAGTAATGCCAATGTTATGACGGTAACAACCGTCAACAGGTGTGCTTTTTTTAATAAGCTTTTCATCTTTGTCTCCTCGTAATTTTTTTAAGATAAATGTTTTAATCACATAATAGTCCCTGCCGGCCAATCATCAGCAAGAACATCTAAATCAAGCATATCAACAATACCATCGCCTCCCTGCGGTGCGATATCTGCAGAAGGACTGCCGGGCGCTTGAAGCCATTTATTGACGAGAATCGCGAAATCCTTAAAGTTCACTATTCTGTCTCCGTTTATATCTCCCGGCGGAAGTATAGATACAATAGACATCGCTGAGGGATAGATGGAAGAATTCGGGTCCCCGTTGGAATTGGTATGGCCGATTTTCAGGCCGCGGGGGGCGCTTGCGGCAAACATAGAATCCGTCGCGGGCAGGATTACGACATCCGCGCTGCCTTCGCCGATGGCCTCAAGCGTGACGCGGTAAAGGGCAGATGGGGCGGTGAGTCCCTGCGTGAAGCTGGTTGTATAGCCATTGATAAGTCCAACTCCCAAATCGCCATTAGTCCCCTGCGGGGATTCTAAAGACGCCCGCGTCTTGCTGAATGAACCAAGCGGCTCAATCGAGACGACCTTCACGACGCCCGGCAAATTAATTTCCACGTCGTGGACAAATTGCATAATTCCGTTTTCCTTGCCGCTTGTTGTATTAGGCCCAGCCGTAACCTGTCCTTTGACTGTAATCTCAACAATGTCCCCGACGCGTAACGCCGCAAGGGTATGTCCGCTGGGGATATTGACGTCGGTTGTGATGGTGCATTGAACACCCGTGTTGGGATTGAGATACACGCCGGTGGAAGCGGGAATATTACTTGTATATTTGATTCCTATGATTTGTCCGGTAGTGTCGCCCTGGAAATTAAGCGCCCACTGAAGGTCGTTTGATTCGATACCGTTATCGCCTGTGGCATCGACGTCCCAGGGTCTTGTCTGCGTTGCCGGGTCGCCGGAATCGGTTTCAGCAGAACCGGGGACGCTGTTGGCGAATATCCAGTCATAATCGCCGAAGACGGCAGCAATCTTCGCTATGTCATTGGCATCGCAGACACCGTCACGGTCGCAGTCGCCGGGAATAAAAGGAACTGACAATTGATTGATTCTGCCCCCTCCGATTTCGTATGTTTTTGGGGTTGAGTAATTAAAATCAGGTGCATTGCCGTCATAGAGCCACATAGGTACTTGTGTTTCGTATGGTTGAAGGGAATTGGGGTCGGAATTGGAAGCAATGGAATAAAAGAATGGATAAGGATAAGTGGCGCCTCTTGTGCTCTCACCTCGAATCCACTGTTCTGTGGCAGTATCCTGCCAGTTCTTTCCGTTGGCCATTTCGCCTGTGGCGCCCGTTGCAGGTGTCCAGCCGACACCCTTTGTGCGATAGTCAACACGCGAAAGGGCATCCGGGTTAAAGCCCGCGGGGTCATCGAGGGCGTGGACGTGGCGATGAGGAAGGCCGACAACAGTGCTGTTTGCGTCAACGTGGCGGTCATCCGTATCATATTCCCAGCCCTGCATATCCTCAAAACTGACCTCGTCAACTATCTCGAGGTCATCGTTTGCGTCAGCCGGGGTCGATGTCCCGCACATATCGAGAGTATTTCCGCCTAAGTGATTTGGCTCGCCTTCGTCCAAATCGCCGTTACCCCACTGGTCCTTGTCATTACCATCCCTCGGGTCATAAACGGGGGTTTTAAGCTGAGCGTCGTGGCGAATCGTCTTACCCCATCGCAAACCATCGGGATTGCAGGGGTCGGCCTGTGTTCGGCCGGGGCGGTTGCGAATCAAGACAATCGTAGTTGAGCCATTTTGTTTGATAGTTCCCGGGACATCCAGACCGCCGTTCCAGAGGTTTCTCCAATTCGGGTCGGCAAAATTAGAATCTGACAGATATGACGGGAAATAAGAAGGGAAGTGTATAAGGGTATTGGCACCTAACAAAAGAATGCCGTTACGGCCAAGTTTCAGACCATCCAAGCTGAAAAACTCATCTATTTCAGGAGAAGGATTCGGGTCTGGGGGAATACTATTCAGCGGATATAACTCGTTCCCAGTGCCGTTGAGAATCGCTATCGCGTAGCCGTCTAATTTCATACCCGGCGTCCCAAGTAATTCCACAAATTCTGAATCATCCGCAGAGGCACAAGGATTTATGAACACCTCGTTAATGAACACTATTGCCCGAGCTTTAGACGAGGAAATCAGCACGCAAAAAATCGCCAGCACCTCCGCTTTTTTTAGTAATCTTTTTATTTTTGCCGTCCTCTTCTCTATAGGTTTTTCCATCGCCCGCGGCGCCAAATGCGCAAATCCTCACCTCACGTCCTTGTTTGGAAATCCAGGCCTGAGTGGGTTGCCTTACGGTCTATACCCGGCCTAATCATCCGTGAATGTAATATAAAAACCCAAGCCGAAGCCGGCTTTGGTTGCTGCCGAACTACTTTGGTTTGGAAAAGACACTCACCGCATGCCTGCCGCCGGTTTCAAATCTCCGTCGGCACACATTCTTAGGTAAGAAAACCTTCTTGCGTGCCTCCTGATCCTTTCCCACATCTCCTCCTGCGGCGTTCATCAATGTAAACGGACTCTTGTGGCCAAGCCGCACTAAAACCACATATTATCCTGGTCATCGGTTCTGTCTAAGGCGGTTACAGACGTTTCATTGCCCCTTAGCAGAACACGAACAATTTTACCAAATCTCCGTGCCGAAAGTCAAGCGATAAATTATAAAAAACTGGGATTAGGAAGGAAACATCGTATCTTGTGTCGAAAACCCGCCGGTGACGGGGTGAAAATAGAGTGTACATCTCGTGTATAAGTGCCTGTAGGGTATGCAATGATATTGGGCAGAATTGGGTGAATCTACAGATTATTGCTGTCGGCGGGCTGTTTTTCGACGGGTGTCTGCTGGGTCGGCTGTTCTTTTGGTTTTGGCGGGGTACCGCCCAGGGCGACTGCCATATTGCGGACTAACCCTTCTGGGTCGTACTCGGCGCTATAATCGAGCACCTTCTTAAAAGTACCCGGCTCTTGCTTTTTCGCAAGCGTGTAAAGGGCCATCAGACGGGCAGGCCAGTTCGTTTCACCCAGTCCCGCCGCGACAGCAGTCGTCATTTCGTAGTCCACAGGCATTTCCATTACTGCCGCCATAGCGTGGATTCTGACCACCCAGTCATCGTCGGTCAGACCTTGAACAAGCGCAGATTTGAGCAAGGCGGGCATTTCACCGCCATACGCGAGCTTATAGGAGAGTTTGCCGTCCGCCATTGCCTGCTGCTCGGTGAGCAATCCGACAAAAAGCTGGCAGGTCTTGATTTTCTGGCCCTGTCTGCCCCAGGACAACGAATTGAGCCGATTCTGGAGAAACTCGCGATTGATTTCCACTCGCGGGCGTTCAACCGTCACCTTTGCAGGGTTAATACCTGGTATTCTGTTCGTAGTATTACCGCCGGGGCCGGTCACCGGGTCGAGATATACAATGAATTGAATGTTTAGCGAGGCCTGCGGATGTGCGAGCAGTATTCGCCTAAGCTCGCCTGTGTACAGTTGTACGGGGATAAGCAAGCTGTTACCCGGCTCAATGGGCTGTGACGGCCTTGTCCGCAGCGTTACCAGGTTCGGTATCTTCATGCCCAGGTCCCCGCCGGTCTCTGCATCTATTCTGATGTTACCTTGCAGCAGCGATTCATTGGTGACAACCAGCGGCTCAGACCAGTTATTCGTTATCGCCACGACGCCGCCGAAATCGCTGTCGTATGAAAACCTGTTGCCGCGTACGCTTAGTTGCAGCGAGACAATCTGCTCGGGTCTGGCGAACTTGGGGGTAAGTGTCTCGCCGATGCTTGTCTTCAGTGCCGCCGTAACAAGGTCGGCGTCATAGAGCGGGATATAATCCGAGCCCTGCTGAGCAAGAATTTCCTTTGCGCGCTCGGCGACGAGTGAGGCGGAGTCCTTGTCGATTGCCGATTTGAGTGTCTCGATAGCCGATTCGTTTTGGCCCTGGGCGAGTTTTACCAGCGCCAATGCCAGGTCTGCCGGCTGTGTCCGCTCGTTGCTGTCCACCAGTGGTTTTGCCACGTCCATTTGTCCGTTGCTGACGAGTGCATAAGCCAGCAATCCCGCCGCGGTTGGCGAGTTCGGCTCTGCGGCGTATGCCTTGTTGGCCGAGTCAATGGCGCCTGCAGGGTCAGCCAATGCGAAACAGTAAAACCACGCCAACTGTTTGTAATCCACCGACTTGTCCCCCTCGGCTATCAACTGAATCGCCTTATCTTTCGCTGCCTTTAAGATGCGATTGGCCTGCTCGTTGTCGCCTGTTTTTGAAAGCGCCTTGCCGGCAATTGCCTCTGCCAGCAAATCAAAACGGTCTTGCTTGCGCAACTGTTCGGCAATCTGCACGCACCTGTGCCGGTTTCGAGCCGTATTGTAACTGCTGAGCGACCAGGGCAGATAAATGGATGCCGGCAGAACGTCCGTCGAGTGCACGTACTTGTACAGCTCGGCGCAGTACTCATAAGCATCTGCAGCCGTCTCATAAATACCCACCCTAAGCGCATAATCGGCAAAGGTCATCGCCGCATCGGCATCGAATGGATTCTCCCTTATTCTATACCGCAGATACTCAAGATACACCGCCGGCGCAGGGGGACGGGGTGCAAGCTCGGCAAGTTTTTCAAAAGCAAGCTGATTGAACTTGTCTCTGGTGTATGCAAAACCAAAGGCGATAGCAGCGTTGACGTCGTCTGTCTTCTCAGCCATAAGCAAGCCGTTCTGAGTGGCCAGTTCCGACCCGAGGACGGGATTGGCCTCGCCGACATCTCTGAAAAGCATTGCCAGGAGCATTTCACGCTGCTCGCGGTTGCTAAGCTGCTCCATAAGATAGCGGACAGCCGAGTCCGCCACCTCAAGGTCCGCGGACTTGTCAACGTATTTCATGAGCAGCTCGTAAATCATCCTTGAACGGTCTTCCTCCGCCGGACGCGAGGCGGTGCGAATGATGTCGGCGAGCATAAACTTTGCGCTGTTGTCGAGCGCCATTGCAGCATTCAGCAGTATCAGGGCTTGTTCGGTTTCGGCTCTTGTCGTATCCTCTTCGGCGGCCATTTCGCGGGCAGTCCGGTAGAACACCTGGCTTACGGACGGCGAAAATAGTTTTTCTGTCCTGGCTGTTGGACGCTCAGCGCGCCTTCGTGCGGGCGTAGTGCTCAGGTTTGGCTCGGTGCCTGTCTGCGCCCAGGCAGGGAAACCAAGCCAGCAGATTATCAAAAAGGTTATAACGTGCTTTTTTTTAAGCATTTACATCTCCAGTTGTGCCGCCGGTCTGCACCACACCGTAGAAGATATTTCGGGCGATTTCGCCTTATGCTTTAGCGTTATAGCATTTTAAGTCCGGTATTTTCACCGTTTTACGCAGCAACGACAACCTGTATTACGAATGATTGGCCTGCGGGTGCGACCTTAACACCGGTAGGCAGCAAAAGGTCTTCGGCGTACAGCAGAACACTTTTGGCACTCGACCGCATTTGGGGTATAATCCGCGCCCTATGAATGACAAAGCCCGACAGGAGCACCGTGAACGAGAGCATTTCTTCAATGCCGCCAAAGTGGTGGCCGGCCTTACACTGCTTTCTCGCATTTTCGGCCTTTTCCGAGATATGGGCATAACGTCTTTAGGAGCAAACCGTGCGACTGATGCCTACGGACTGGCGTTTCAAATCCCCAATCTTTTCCGCCGCCTTTTCGGCGAGGGTGCCCTGTCAAGCGCTTTTGTGCCTGTCTTTACTGAGACAGCCGAAAAAAGCGGTTTTGAAAAGGCGTCTAAGTTACTAGCTAATGCGATGGCGCTGTTAACCGTTTTTCTGCTGGTCATTATGCTGGTGGTGGAGATTGGGTTTGTAGTCGTTGCATTGTTGCCGGGGCCGGCCGACAGAAAACTCCTGATGATGCTTGCATCAGTTATGTTTCCGTATATGGTAACGGTATGCCTGCTGGCATTGGGTTCGGCTGCACTTAACTGTCGCGGCCACTTCGCTTTTCCTGCCGCGGCCCCCATTATATTCAACATTGTCGGAATCATAGCCGCGTGGTGGATTGCTCCGATACTCAGGAACAATCTGCCGGGCCAGCTTGTCATCGTTGCCCTCAGCGTGGTGGCAGCGGGAGTTATCCAGTTGATTGCCGTTTTGTGGCTGCTGAACAAAAGCGGTTTTTCCATTCGCCTCCACCTGACGCCGGTTGAACCCGGCATCATACCCATAATCAAAATGCTCACCCCTGTACTGCTCGGTCTGGGCTTTCTGCAGATTTCGGAACTTATCGCGACACTGATTTCGTGGAACCTGACCGCTACGGACGCCACGCCGAATATCAATATCTTTGGCTGGGTCCTGCATAAACCGCTGAATCCCGGCGTTATTACCCGCATCAACGCCGCCAGGGCGCTATATCAGTTTCCGATGGGCGTGCTGGCGATTTCTCTCGGAGTGGCCGTCTTCCCGCTGCTAACTCGCTACGCCGCCCGCAACGACATTGTCAATTTGCGGGACAGCATCAACCGTGCGCTGCGGCTTGCCCTGATGGAAGGAATTGCCACAGGTGTAGGACTTTACGTCCTCGCTGAGCCGATTGTAAAAGTCATTTACGCCCGCCGTAACTTCAGTCCCGTCGATGCCGCCCAGGCCGCGTTTATTCTGCAGATGTATGTTCTCGGTATGTGGTCATATTGCAGTTACCAGATTCTTGCCCGCTCGTTCTATGCGTTGAAAGACACCACAACACCTTTGAAGGTCTCCTGTGCTATCGCAGGGATAAATCTGCTGATGCTTGTAACAATGGTTTGGATTCCCGTTCTTGGCGCCGGTGCTTTCGGATTATCTACGTCGCTTACCTTTGCGATTAATGCCGGCGTTCTTATTTATCTGCTCCGCAGGCGGCTGGGACTGTTCGGCGGCCGAAAGGTGCTTGCCAGCGTCTTACGCAGCATTATCGCATCAGCCGTGATGGCGGCGATTATTTATTTGCTGCAATGGCAGATGAAGGATGTTCCAAACTGGATTATCGTCGCAACGTGTGTGCCGGCAGGCGCATTTCTTTTTCTGGGTGTGGCCTGGCTCTTAGGCGCCGAAGAACTTGCGGAACTTCGACTAAACGCAACGAACTGCCCGGAAGACGAGACACCACGGTTATGAAGCTCCTCGCCATTGCTGAGATTTCCGTAGTGAATTTATAGGACGTTTCGTGACGCTACCGTGAAAGGTCGAGACCGCCCGACATTATTGAGCAGCCCCACACAAGCCATACTGACCAGCAAACTCGAGCCGCCGTAGCTTACAAACGGCAGCGTAAGCCCGGTAATCGGCATCAGCCCCAGCGTCATACTCACATTGACCACCACCTGAACCACAAACATTGCCGTCAGCCCGACTGCAACAAGCCGCCCGAAGGGGTCGGTGTGGTTTACAGCAATATCCAGCCCGCAGATAAACATAATTACGTAAAGCGCCAGCACGCCTGCACAGCCCAGAAAGCCCCACTGGTGTGCGATAACAGCAAAAATAAAATCGTTGTGTCTTTCCGGCAGGAAGTCGTATTTCACGAACGGCCCGCGCCCGAAGCCGTAGCCGCCAGTCCCGCCCGAGGCCACGGCGTATTTTGAGCGTATCAAATGATAACCCCAGTCGTCTTTCCATTTTTTTGAGCTGAAGGGCCCCCCCACCAAAATCGTTCCGAGGAACGGGTGCTGCTCGGCTTTGTCGCGCACATAGGAACTTTGCAGCAGTACGCTGCTGATTCTTAATCGCTGATACGGCTCCATCTTTACCCAAAGCACCGGGCTTGCCAGCAGTGCCAGCAGTATCACAAGCAGCAGGTGCTTGACCCTTGCGCCCGCCACAAACAGCATAGTTAAGAATACCGGCATCATCAGCAGCACCGTCCCCAGGTCCGGCTCGAGCAATATCAGTACCATTGGCAGCAGCGTCAGTACAAATGGCCCTATTAACGCTCTAAAATTGCGGTAATTGCTGCGGTATCGCAGATACCACGCCAGCGCGAGGATGTAGGCGGGCTTGCAAAGCTCCGACGGCTGGATGCCGAACGACCAGGTGCCTGCCCCTATGCGAATCCATCGCCGCGTCCCGTTAATGACCGGCACAAATGGTATATCGACCATCTTGTCGAAAAGCAGCACCGCAAGAAGCAGCAGGACAAACCCGTAAATCCACGCGCTTGCCGAACCGCATCGGCGATAATTGACAAGGTTGACCCCGGCAAAAACAAATGCCCCAAGCCCCGCAAAGACCAGTTGTTTTTTCCATACGCCGAATACCTCAAGGTCTCCCGGTGTCGCCTGACCCACGGCATAAATGGTGGCGATGCCGATTGCGATAAGTCCCAAGGTGGCGGCAAGCAGCACAAGCCGGGAAGCCATTGACCTGCCTTTGAGAAACTGGAACATAAGTCACATACCCTCGATACCGCCGACCTTGCCTGAACGCAAAACCTTACCGGCAATACTGATAATCAAGCCCAAAAACTGATTTTCCCAAAATAAAATTCTCTAACCACCCAAATCAGCCCAGATAATCGCATTTACCTATATTAACAGGAAAAGCCATAACCTGTTGTCAGGGCGTGTTTTAGCACCAATACCCCCTTTTTTATAGGATTTTTCGGGCTTTTCACACATTTTTTTCAAAAATTTTTGCAAATTTTTCAATTTCCTCTTGATTAAAAGCCGGCTTTGTGCTACCATACAATCGACTTTCACCAATAGAAACCTTGTGCATGTTTAGTTATGTCGCACAGTTACGCCGAATGGCAGAAAGGAGGAAATGGAGGAGCGGAAAGTTACGAAATTTCTTTCTATCTATTTGGCCGTTCCTGCCGGTCAAACGCTAAGCTCTTTCTTTCGTTGAGCAGGCGTAATTAGGCGAAGTAATCTCCACAGCAGGAAGAAACCAAAACAGCAGAGTGTGTGGCTCTGCAAAGAAGAAAAGAAAGGATGGTTAATTTATGACGCGAAGGATTTTAGTTATCGTCGCGGCACTGGTATTTGCCACTCCGGCCCTTGCAGTTGTGGACTTCAACGCGGTGCAGGACGCCAACCTCAAGGTTGTGTCCATCACGTATTCAGGTGAGGTAGTCAGGGCAATGGCTCTGGACATCACCGTTGACAGCAATACGACCATCGCGGCTATCTCCAGCTACAAGACCGGCGAGAGCACGGCGGCGTCAAAGGGTTACGGCATATTCCCGGGTAGATTCCGGGATTACGTTGATGCTGCTAACCCGAATTGGGCAGACCCCAATTACACGCCGGTTGCTCCTGCTGGCGACCCCGATGCACGTGGCGGTATTGGTACTAACGGCGTCACGATTGAGCTTGGCTCGCTCTATGTGGGCGAACCTAATAAGCCGGCCACTTCTGGCACGCTTTGCAAGCTCCTTCTCAGCACTTCAAGTACGAGCTGCAACATGACGATTGCTGCCAATGCAACTCGCGGCAGAGTGGTTAAGGAAGATGCCAATGAGGCATCGACCAACCTGACGCTGGTCAAAAATCTGGTGTTTTTGACGATACCTCCGGCGCCTCAGCTCCTGTATGGAAAGTACGACTGGGACTGCAATGTTCCCGTTTACTGGGGACCTTCACCCACGGCTACTTCCTACGATTTGGAGCGTTCTTTGGGCGGCGGGGCCTACGCGAACGTCTATACTGGTGCTGCTCTGTACAAGCTGGACAACACGAATTCCGTTGTCGGTATGTACCGCTACCGCGCCAGGGCGACCAACGCGATCGGTCCAAGTGCGTGGACGACAGGCCCGAACGAGGTCAACGTCATTCTGAGCACTTGCTACAGAACTTCTGCTGACCCGAACTATGCTTCCTGGATTTCATTAGGCAGGCCGATTTGCTGGTGCGCACCGCCTAATAGCGCTGGCTATCAGTGCGATGGTGACGCGGATGGTGTAAAGTACCTCACATACCGCGTATATAGCGGCGACTTGTCAGTTCTGGCTAACAGCTGGAAGAAGACGGCCGCGCAGTTGGCAGCAGACCCGAACGTTACCGGCACTACTTACAAGGTTCAAGGTGCGTGTGGCGATATTGACCACAAAGCATATCTCACATATCGCATCTACAGCGCTGATTTGAGCGTAGTGTCTAAGAACTGGAAGAAGGCAGATACTTCACTTCCAGCCAACTGCCCGAGGTAAGTTTGAATGTGTTTTGACTATGTTTTTGACGTAAATTACATATTTTTGAAAAGGAGGATGTGAAATGAAAAAGTTGTTAGTTTTAACAATGGTTCTTGTGACTTGCTCTATGGCGAATGCAATGCTGAAGATTTCCGTTGACGGCGTTGTTGATGTGCCGGATACAGAGATTCTTATCGACAAGAGCGACACTGTGGTAATCGACGTTATGAGTGACGGTCAGGATCTCAGTGGGCCAGCCCTGATGTATATTCATGGGCCCGCCGTATACGACCTCTCACTGGCCACGAATACCGTCAACCCGCCGGGTTATCCGGACAGCGTTTTGGAGGTTGAACCGGGGATGATCTTCATGGACTTGGCGATCGTCTTAGTCCCGATTCCAAACCTTCCCCAGGGAAAGCTTGTCGATTTGATTTCTCTCCACTGCGAAGGTCCTGGCGATGTGCTAATCGAGCTGTATATGGACTACTCAGTATATGGTGGCGAGTTGACACTTATGGATACTCAGATTATCCACCAGATTCCTGAGCCGATGACCATTGCACTGCTTGGTCTTGGCGGATTGTTCCTGCGTCGTCGCAAATAAGACGAACAAGAGCCAACAACTTTGATTTGAAGAGGTAAGCCCTTATGGGCTTACCTCTTTTTTTTTGATTTAAAGACGCTGATTTCGCTGATTGACGCAGTAGTTTAAGACGCTGATTTCGCTCATTGACGCAGCAGTTTTCAGACGCTGATTACGCTGATTGACGCAGTAGTTTAAGACGCTGATTTCGCTGATTAACGCAGATTAACTTTTTATTTCAGCGAAATCTGCGCAATCTGCGTCAAAAAGATTCGTCGTAACCCGCGCAATCTGCGTCTAAACAACAACTTCGTTAAGGGCTTAGCCCTTAATCTGCTTTACACGTTTTGGTTGCGGCCTTTGGCTTCTCCGGTTTTTCTTATAAAAAACACTTGACAGCCGGTCACAATGCAGATACCATTAAGATAAGAAGATGTGGGACTTTTACCTGTATTTTGAGAAGTAAAAAGAGGGTTATTTCATTTTACTGGAAAAAAGGAGGACTATAATTATGAAGCGAGGTTTATTAGCGACAGGTCTTTTGCTGGTTTTTTCTGCCCCGGCGTTTTCTATTGTTGACTTTAATGTAGTGCAGGCGGACCCCAACCTCAAGATTGTGTCCATTATATATTCAGGTGAGTTAGTCAGTGCAATCGCCCTGGACATCACCGTTGACAGCAATACCATAATCGCAGGCATCTCCAACTACAAGACCGGCGAGAGCACGGCGGGGGTGCCGGGTTACGGCATATTCCCCGGCAGGTTCCGGGATTACATTGACGCCGCAAACCCCAACTGGGCTGACCCCAATTACACTCCGGTTGCCCCTGCTGGCGATCCCGATGCACATGGCGGTATCGGCACTAACGGCGTCACAATTGAGCTTGGCTCGCTTTATGTGGGCGAACCCAATAAGCCGGCCACTTCTGGCACGCTCTGCAAGCTCCTTCTGAGCACCACAAGTATGGACTACAACCTTACGATTTCTGCCAACGCTGCTCGCGGCGGCGTGGTTAAAGAAGATGGCAATGAGGCGACTACGAACCTGCCGATTGTCAAAAAACCGGGATGTTTTCCGCTGCTTATGGCACCTCAGCTTCTGTACGGACCATACGATTTCGACTGCAACGTCCCCGTTTACTGGGGGCCTTCAATAGGAGCTGCGTCCTATGACTTGGAGCGCTCTTTGAACGGCGGGGCCTACATGAACGTCTATAGCGGTGCCTCCACCTACAAGATGGACAATACCAATTCCGTTACCGGTATGTACCGCTATCGCGTTAAAGCGAACAACGCGTGCGGTTCAAGTGCCTGGACGACAGGCATTTATGATGTCAACGTTATGCTTCTGACCTGCTACAAAACTCCTGCTGACCCGAATTATGCCTCTTGGATTTCATTAGGCAGACCTATGTGCTGGTGCGGGCAATTCGCTCCGCCATTCTGCAATTGCCCTTGTCAGTGCGAAGGCGACATCGACTGCAAAAAATATATTACGTACCAAATCTACTCGGGCGATCTTGGAATCCTCGCGCAGTGCTGGAAAAAAACTGCCACGCAAATAGCAGCAGACCCAAACTTCTTTTTTACCACTCCCTGCCCGGTTAATTGCGCGTGTGCCGATGTTGACCATAAAGCATATCTCACATACCGCGTATATAGCAATGATTTGAGCATAATATTCAAGAACTGGAAGAAACCGGTTTCTCAGCTTCCATGCAACTGCCCGAGGTAAGTTTGAATGTGTTTTGATTATGTTTTTGACGTAAATTGCATATTTTAGGAAAGAAGAAACTTGAGCCGATGACGATTGCACTGCTTGGTCTTGGCGGATTGTTCCTGCGTCGTCGCAAATAAGCAAACAAGAGCCAACAACTTTGATTTGAAGAGGCAAGCCGTTATGGGCTTACCTCTTTTTTGTTTGACTTAAAGACGCAGGTTTTGTTATAATTTTTAGACGCTGTAGTTTTTGACGCAGATTAACGCAGGAGTTTTCAGACGCTGATTTCGCTGATTAACGCAGATTAAATAGTTTTTTTATTTCAGCGAAATCTGCGTAATCGGCGTCAAAAAAATTCGTCGCAATGTGCGTCAAAAATAGTTTCTGCGTCATATAAATAAAAACAGGGGAAACCCATGTATAAACATCAGGAACTTACGCAACGGATAATTAAGGCGGCTCAGAATGTGCATAATGAGCTTGGATATGGGTTTCTTGAAAAGGTTTATCATAATGCTATGGTTTTGGAGTTGCGTAAAATGGGGCTTGAGGCAGCACAAGAGAAGCCGATTACTGTATATTATGATGGTCGAGTTGTCGGTGAATACTTCGCGGACATAGTTGTTGCTGATAAGGTGATATTAGAGATTAAAGCGGTGCAGACCCCAAGTGCCGCCCACGAGGTTCAACTTGTCAACTACTTAAAGGCGACTGATATCGACGTGGGTTTGTTGCTGAATTTCGGTGAATCGTTGGGTGTTAAACGGAAGATATTCGAAACAGCCCGCCATAGTGGACCCCGAGTGCGTTGTGATAGTTTAGACGCTGATTTCGCTGATTAACGCAGATTAACTTGTTTTTTTATTTCAGCGAAATCTGCGTAATCTGCGTCAAAAAAAATATACGTCTGCGTCTGGTAAAGTCAAAAGGATAAAGATATGAAGAGATTGGTAGTATTAGCAGGGTATGCAGCCATCCTGTTGGGATTTGCTGGCTGCCGGAATCCCGGCGAAAAGATATCTGGGTGGGGTAATAAAGCGGTCTTGCCGCCTGATGTTGCAGGCGTCTGGCAGGCCCAAGACAGCCCCTGGAAAATCGTGCTTGCGCCGGATGGGACTGTCGTTTCCGCTTTGGTCCCGATGGGCGAGGCGGAGGTACGCCCGAACCAGACCACAAAATTTGAAATGCAGGATGGCAACTTCAGCCATATTACCGCCGGCGAGTGTTTCGTTGAATATCAGCCCGAAGGCAGGCAGCTTATTGTGGGCATAGAACTCAAGGATATTCACATATCCTTCCCCGACGATGCTTTAGACGGCAACAGTATTGACTGGTTCGCAGGTCCCGTCTCCGAGGACGGCAGGTTTTGGACCGCTGACCGGATAAACGTCTTTGATTATGGCCCGCGTTTCCCGCAGGATGAAAACGACATCAATAATCCCGAACCTCTTATCTTCGAGAAGGTTGCCGATTACAATGAGCCGAATAATCCGGATAAGCCGGGTTAAACGGTTGCCCGACTCGGCTTGACGCCTAGTCGAGACGGGCGGTTACACAGCTCGTACCCGCTTCGCCCGCGAAGCGAGGCGAGTCGGTTGCGTTGAATGTAAATCGTTGTTAAGACGTAACCGAAAGACGATAGACGAAACGAGCAGCGCAACCGATAAACGAAATACGCAAACAGTGGTTAGTAATACCACCCGGCCTGCCAGGCCCATTGCTCGGCCAGGAGGGCAAAGTCCGCAAAGTCAACAATCCCATCTTCATTGAAGTCGGTTTGCAGTTCGGGGATGTCTTGCAGCCACTCGTCTATCAGAATATCAAGCTCATAGAATTCCACCAGGCCGTCACCATCGAAGTCGAAGGGATTAGTCACCATTTCATCTGCCCCGATATCAACCGCGCCGCTGAAAATCCTTTCCTCGCCGTCTATATCATTTCCGGCAAAACCGGGCACTGAATTGTTGTCGCCGAGGTTGATACAGCCGGAGCCGGGCAGCAAATGGAAGTTACCGATAACGAAGACATCGTCATTCGGCTCCGTCGGCGTGTTTGAGTCGAGCCAGTAACCGGCATCGACAAAGTTTGGGTCGATATCGATATTGCCGGCCCCCCAGTGCAGCGTGCAGTGCTGGTCAACAGTGGCCTGCGTCTGTCCTCCTTCGATGTCGCTATACCTAACCGTCATTTCGGTCGGGATATCGACGCCCCATATACGCATAGTGTTTATAAGTGCGAGCTGATTACCGTCGGGAGCAATGTTGTCGCGGACGATGCAGTTTATGACAACCGGATTGCTTTCCCTAAATGAGCTAAGTCCTCCTCCTTCGAGGGACCTGTTTCCTATGACGGTGCAGTTCAGATACGTTGGCGCCGACCAGTATGCAGCTATTCCTCCGCCTCTGTGGCCCGCCGTATTGCCGGCGATGATGCAGTTTGCGATAAATGCGTTGGCGTGGTCGTGGCAGTAGATACCGCCGCCGTGATGACCCGCCCCTTCGGCCTTGTTGCCCGTGATGATGCAGTTGAGGATAGTCGGGCTGCTGTTGTAGAACGCGCAGACGGCGCCGCCGTAGCCCCGGCTGGCCCTGTTGTTTGTGATGATGCAGTTGAAGATTATCGGGCTGCTGTTTTCGGTGTAAATGGTGCCTCTGCCGCCGGATTCATTGCCGGTTATAAGGCAGTTTCGGATAGTGGGGCTGCTGTGACTGATACAGCGAATCGCCCCGCCGTCATAGACGCCGCCCCCTCTGGTCATAGTCAGGCCCGCCACGACCGAGTTTGGACCTTCGCCGTTATAAAAATGGAAGCTGCGATGGTACTGGGGGTCGAAGCCGTTGGCGTCGATTATCGTTGCGGCCACGATGTCCCAGTTGTTCGGGTCTTCGCTCTGGACAGTAATTGCCTTGCCGCGGAATGTGATGTCGCGATTGCCTGTCCCGGTATAAGTGCCAGGTGGCACGATAATTACATCGCCGGGGGACGAATCATCCACGGCCTTCTGGATGGTTTCGTACCGGATGCCGGTTGTTGCGTTCAGGATAATGCCCACCTCGTCGGCGCCTATGTCGATTCTTTGGAACATAATCCGGTTATCACCGTCATAATCGGTTTCGTTCGGCTCAGGCGAGTAGTTGGGGTCGCCTGCATTTATGCAGGGACTATTCGCGTCTAAGTGATAATCGTTGGCGTCGTGATTTGCGAAATTCGGGTCTGTGGAGATATTGCCGTTGATGCCTGTCTGGTCCGGTATGGCCGGGCCGGTCGTGCCCGCGGCGTTATTCCAGATGTCGTTGTACTTTATCACGGGAGAACTGCCTGTGTTGACCCTTATGCCCCAGCCAATCCCGTTGGATGTAATGATGTTGTTTGTGATAACGGGGTTGCTGTTCGGCTCGCAGGTTATGCCGCCGTTGTAGTTATCGCTTATCGTGTTATTGGCGACCAAAGGTGAGCTGCTGACTATTCGCATACCCGCACCGGCGTTGTTCCTGTAAATCAGGTTATTGCGAATGGTCGGCGTGCTTTCCCAATATACGCCGATTCCGGCGCCGTTGCTTGATGTGTTTTGGGCGATGATATTTCTCTCAATCAGCGGCGCAGAAAGGTAATAGACGTATATACCGCCGCCGCCTAAGCTGGACGCAGTATTGGTCTTAATCAGGTTGTTTTTCACTGTCGGGCTTGAGGTGTACGTTATGTGAATGCCTGCGCCGAGCAAAGAATTGTTGTCGGTGATTTGGTTATTTGCGATAAAGCCGTTGCTCCACTGCCGCAGGTGAATCCCGCCGCCGTAGGAATCGGCGCTGTTACTTGTGATTATATTGCCTGTTATTATCGCGTCGCAGCCCTGAAAGCCCACGATTGCCCCGCCGTCGCCGTGGTCGTTGTTAGGGTAGCTTGTGTTTGGCGGAGGAAAACCATGTTCGATTGTCGCCAGGTTATCGATAAAGGTATTGCCAGTAATAATGGGGCTGATATGTACAGGAGGATTGCACGGGTCATTGGGATTGACGGGGTTGCCGTAGATATAGACGCCGCCGCCCTGGCCTGCTGTGTTGCCGACAAAAATATTTTTGCTGATAGTGGGTGCGGACATATTGTAACAGACCGCCCCGCCGCCGCAGCGGTTCCAGTTCAGCCCTTTGGATTCCCACGAGATGAGTTCCCACGAGCCGCTGCCGCCTGTTATGGTAAAGCCCGTCAGCACCGAGTTGGTGTCTTCGCCGCTCTTAAATGTCACTGTGCTGCCGCGATTGGGGTCGGATGGATTTGAGCCGTCGATTATCGTTGCATCCACAATGTTGGGGTCGTTCGGGTCTGTGGAGCGGACGGTGATTGCCTTTCCCAGAAAGTCGATGTTTTCCTGATATGTCCCTGCCGAGACGACGACTATGTCGCCGTCATTGGCGTCATTGACAGCCGACTGAATAGTGCTGTATGGCGAGGGGACATAAAGCATCTGTGCCTGCGCAACAATAGCGCAGCACAAGGCCATCGAAATGCTTACCAATAACCTCTTCACCGTGGCCCGCCTCCAAAAAACTGCCCAGGGCGTTTATAATCAATGTTATTATAACAAATCAGGCCTTAAAAATCCAGTGTTTTGTGCATTGATAGCCCCCTTTAGGCGCCGGTGAACCGAGGGGAATACTGACCCACAATGGCGGCCTTCTTTACCGGACCTGGAGCATATCTTAAAAACCACTCTATTTCGGCATGCTGTACACCGCAAGCGAGTTGTGCGTGAAAGACGAAAAAAAGCGAGTACTCGTACTGGAATTGTTTTAACCAGTGGCTATAATATAGTGCGCGATGCCTATGTGAGCGGCTGTGATGCTGCGGGCGTAATTCAGTGGTAGAATGTCGGCTTCCCAAGCCGAATGCCGTGGGTTCGAATCCCATCGCCCGCTGTTTTGTATGTTAAACCTGCATCCTTACACTTCTGATTCGAGGGTAAAAAAATGTTCAATCGCAGTATAGTGTCTCCAGCGGTTATCGCGTTGCTTTTAGTAGTAATGGCCGGCGACGGCTTTTGCGAAGCGAATGCACCGGGTAAACCCGCCGACCCCTTCGCCGTAAATAAGCTTATCGGCAGAGGGGTAAATATGGGCAACGCGCTCGAAGCGCCAAGCGAGGGCGAATGGGGCGTGACATTGAAAGAAGAGTATTTCCAGTCGATTAAGGAGGCGGGATTTGATTCGATTCGTCTGCCCGTCCGCTGGAACGCACACGCACTTGAGCAGAAGCCCTTTACAATTGACCCGAATTTCTTCGCGAGGGTCGATTGGGCGGTGAATTGCGCGCTATCTCGCAACCTTGCCGTGATGCTCAATATCCACCATTACGATGGTCTGGATAGCGACCCCAACGGCCACAGGGAACGATTCTGTGCGCTTTGGCAGCAGATTGCAGAGCACTATAAGGATAAGCCGAATACGCTTGTCTTTGAGCTGATGAATGAGCCGCAGAAAAATTTAAGGGCCGAGCCCTGGAACGCGATTTTGAAAGATGCCCTGTCCGTTGTGCGAAAATCGAATCCGAACAGGACCATCGTAATAGGCCCGGTCAACTGGAACCAGATTAACTACCTCGACAAGCTGCAGATTCCTGAAGATGACCGCAACATCATCGTTACTGTCCACTATTATGAACCGATGAAGTTCACGCATCAGGGGGCATCATGGATTGCGGATTCAAACGGCTGGCTGGGCACAAAATGGCTGGGCAGCGCGGACGAAAAACTGGCGATTACAAAGGCGTTCGACAAAGCCGCCGAGTGGGGCAAAAAGCAAAATCGCCCGATGCACCTGGGCGAATTCGGTGCATACGGCGCAGAAGGAAAATCCGATATGGAATCACGTGCCCGCTGGACCAAATTCATCGTCGATACCGTCACTCAACGCGGCTTTAGCTTCTCTTACTGGGAATTCTGCTCCGGCTTCGGCCTCTATGACCCAGTAAAGAAGGTTTGGCACGAACCGTTGATGAAATCGATTGTCTCGAAATAGACGGAGAATTTATTGGATTGAGGAGCAGGGTATGCTCTTATTTGTGGACGAAAGCGGACAAGACGACTGCGAGATGCCTTGTGAGGTGCTCGCTGGGATTGCGGTCGCGGAAAAGGACTTGTGGAATTTGGTCAAGGCAATCCGCGCAGCAGAGAAAGAGTGCTTCGGAGATTATCTTCGTAACCTCAGGGCTACAGAAATCAAAGCCAAGAGGTTACTAAAGCGGAAAACGTTCAGGTTGGCCAAACAGAAAATCAGTATTCCTGAAGCGGAGCTGCCTGTTTTGGCACAATCGTTTCTGAACAAGGGCTTGTATTCCCATCGAGCACGTGAAGAAAAAAGTCCTTGCACTGCAAGAGAAATAACCGGTTATGCTCGCTCCGTTCTTGCTTTTGTCGACAAGGTTATTGATATAGCCGCAGGTTTTGGAGTCAGGGTATTCGCCTCCGTGGAGGACAGGGAAACAGCAAAGTCAGACGAAAATCTCTTGAGGAAAAGCGTGGTATATCTTTTTGAGCGGTACTTTTATTTTCTCAATACTTTGACGGAGGACACTCGGGGTCTGGTCGTTTTTGATGAGCTTGATAAGAGCAGGGCCCAGAAACTGATTCAGCAAATGGCAGGTTACTTTCTTGGCACAAAGACGGGACAATTCAGAGGTTCAAAGATTATTCCCGAACCATTTTTTGTTCATTCCGAACTAACTACAGGAGTTTTCCTGGCTGACCTGACTGCGTATATTATCGGTTGGGCTTGGCGGTTGAGCGGGATGAATCAGGTAGCCAGAGAAGAGCTAAAACCGTTTGCCCGGAAATTACAAGATATGCAGTTCATCGGGGAAAAGCCAAGAAGCAATGGTAGCGGAAACTGGGCGCTTTACGGAATCAAGTACATCGAAGCCAAAGAAGAATTGAGCGAAGGAGAAGATACAAAGGCATAAAAAGGAAAAAGGCAATGTCCGGCCCCGAAGGACCAGCCAAAGCCTCCACTAATAATATCGCATATTATATTACGGAGTTCAAGTAAAAATCAGAGATTCTCAGATAAAAATGGGATTCTATGAGTAAACAAGGGGCTTTTAACCTGAAGACGATTTGCGTAACATCTTGCTAAAAAAGGAGTTAAAAGAGTTCTTATGGATTGTCTGCAATTTGTCGCCAAAACCGCCCTTTTCCGCGGCTTTAGCTTCTCTTACTGGGCATTCTGCTCCGGCTTCGGCCTCTATGACCCAGTCAGCAAAACTTGGCACAGGCCGCTTTTGGATGCCCTTATTCCGCACAGGCCATAAGACACAATTGCTTCATTCTCAGGTTTCGGATTGCGCCGCGGTAATCCAAAATACTTAACCCCCGGCACTGCCGGGGGTTTTTTTCTTCCCGGCCGCAGGCCGGGAGATTATTGTCTGTTTCTCTTGATGCAGCACCGCTACTCCCCCCGAAATCTGTCCTCTGAAATCTTAAATCTTTTCCCGCTCCTGCCTGTCCTGAGCCCCGGCGCGCCGGGGTCGAAGTGAGCACCGTCGAAGGGCCTGCCGCATCTTTAGCAAAGATACGCGCTATCCTGCTTCTCCTTTCGCCAATTCATACATTCCGTGCCCGCTGTCGCGTAGTTTCCCCTGCCGGCACAATTCATCCCACACCTCGCGAGGAAACTGGCTGGGTGCCTGTATCGCATAAACGCCCTTAGGCCCGCCCGAAAACGGCCCGCGTCCGACACTCGAATCGGCATCCAGCGCAGTCAGTTTCAGCCGCTTCTTGAACGCCTTCATCGCGCTCTTGAGCACCTCCGGCCTTACCTGCCCCGCCTGCCCCGGCGATTCGTTGGCCGGGGGCGTGTTGGGTCCTTGTTCTTCCTGTTCTGTCATAATCTGTCTCCACATTTCTCCCTGCGGTTCGGCCTTTGGCTCGGCGGTGGTGGACTACGCCGGTCAAGTCCGCGATTAAATTCCTGTCTTCTGTGTCTGAAATCACGCCCGGATAATATCCGCGATTTTCATGAGGCGGGAGGTGTTGTCGCGTTCGGCTTCGGCAAGTTTGTCGAAGATGAACTTAATGGTCTCGTGAAGCTCAGGGATGACGACGTGCTCAAGAACGTTGACCCTTCGGCGGGTCATCTGAAGCTCGGTAGCCAAAAGGCGCGCCTGCTTTTCCTTTTCGGCAAGCTCTATAAGCGAATCAAAGGCCCGCTCAAGGGCCATAAGCGCGACATCCAGCTCGCCCGATGTAGTCGCAAAGCCATAGCAGATAATATCGCCGGCGATTTCCTTGGCTAATTGCGGGACTTTGACGTTCATTATGCCGGCAATCCTGACGGTAAGCGAGAATTTCTTGGTGGGTACCGCGAGTGCGGCCTTAATATCCTCCGGCTCCATCGCGGCGCGGGCCAGCATAAAACGCCGAGATGTCTCCAATAATTCCTTCTCGACGCGTTTACGCAGCGGCCTGATAGCCCTTGCGATTCTGACTAAATGGCGCGAAATCTCATCGCGCTTTTCACTAAGCAGCCGATGTCCGCGGGCGGCGAGCACCACCCGCCGGCGTAACTGCAAAAGCTCCATTCGTGTAGCGTTTACGTTTTGTAACATACGTTACTTGTTACTCGTGACTCGTCACGGCTTCGCCTGACGAAACCTCGGCATATATTTCTCAATCAGTTTCACGTCGATGCGTTTGAGTTCGGCGTTGTCGAACATACTCAGTAGTTCCCAGCCCAAATCGAGCGTCTGCTCGACGGTGCGGTTCTCGTAGTAATCCTGCGAGACGTACCTTGCCTCAAACTGCTCGGCAAAACGCATATACTTTTTGTCTTCATCAGAAAGCGCGGCTTCACCCATAATCGTGGCAAGCTCCTGCGTCTCTTTGCCTCGTGCGTAGGCGGCGTATAGCTGGTTATAGAGGTCTGCGTGGTCTTCGCGTGTCTTGCCCGCCCCTATACCCTTGTCTTTCAATCGCGATAAGCTCGGCAGGACATCGACGGGCGGCGAAACGGCTTTACGATGCAGAGAGCGCGAAAGAATAATCTGTCCTTCGGTGATATAGCCGGTCAGGTCGGGCACAGGGTGGGTCTTGTCGTCTTCGGGCATCGTCAGAACCGGCACCATCGTAATCGAACCCTTTTTGCCTTTGATTCTGCCGGCCCTTTCATAGACGGTCGCCAAATCGGTGTAGAGGTAGCCCGGATAGCCGCGACGGCCGGGCACCTCTTTTCGAGCGGCGCTGATTTCACGCAGCGCCTCGCAATAGTTGGTCATATCGTTGAGGATTACCAGCACGTGCATATCCAAATCGAACGCGAGGTACTCCGCTGCGGTAAGGGCAAATCTCGGCGTTGCGATTCGCTCGATGGCGGGGTCGTTTGCAAGGTTAATGAACATAACCGCACGCTCGATAGCCCCGGTTTGCTGCAGGTCGTCGATGAAGAACTGGGCGGACTCAAAGGTGATGCCCATAGCTGCAAAGACGACGGCGAATTGTTCGGCCTTGCCGAGGACGGCTGCTTGGCGGGCGATTTGTGCAGTTATGTCGTCGTGAGGTAGCCCTGCGCCGGAGAAAATCGGGAGTTTCTGGCCTCGAACAAGGGGGTTTAGGCCGTCTATTGTCGATATGCCGGTTTGAATGAACTCATTCGGGTAGTCGCGTGCGAAAGGATTGATGGGGCTGCCGTTGATGTCTAAGCGTTTATCAGGGATGACGGCGGGGGCGTCATCTTTCGGCTCACCAAGTCCGCTGAAGACCCTGCCGAGCAGGTCTCGCGACACGCCCAGCTCGAGGGGTCTTCCCAAAAATCGAACTGTGCTTCTTTCCACGTCGATGCCGTTTGTCCCCTCGAAGACCTGGACGAGGGCTTTATCTCTTTCTACCTGGAGGATTTGGCCGTGACGAATCGAGCCGTCAGCCAGTTGGATTTCGACAATGTGGGCGTACTTGGCGTCATCGACAAGCTCGATGAGCATTAAAGGCCCCGAGATATTCGTAACCGTCTGATATTCTTTTAGCGACAGCATTCAAAGCTCCTGAAACTTACTTTACAACGACGGCGGTTAAGAGACCGCCGATGTTTGCAATTGTCTGATTTGTTCGCTGATTGTGTTCCTTATCTTTCTTATCTTGTCGATTTCATTTTCCGGGATGTATTTGGCTCTTGCGATTTCCTCCCGCACAGCGAGTTTGAAAACCTGGGACGTATCGACGCCCGCCTCAATCGCCGTAATCGCCTCTTTATGGAAATGCAGGATGGTCTTGAGCATCTCGTACTGTTTCGTCATTGAGGCGTAGGTATCGATTTTGTGGAAGGCGTTTTGGTGCAGGAAATCCTCGCGGATAGACCTTGCGGTCTGAAGAGCCAGCCGGTCCTTCGGCGACAGAGATTCTGCGCCGACCAGCCGGACGATTTCAATCAATTCGGCCTCCTGTTCGAGCAGGCCCATCGCCTCAACCGTCAGCTTTTCCATTTCTTCGCCCTGGTCTTTGTCCTCGAAGCATGCCTTCAGGTATTGTTTGTAGAACGAGTAGCTTGTCAGCCAGTCGATGGCCGGAAAGTGTCTCTGATAGGCGAGACGACCCTGGAGAGACCAGAAGACCTTGACGACGTGGAGCGTTGCCTGGACGACCGAGTCGGAGAGGTCGCCGCCGGGCGGGCTTACCGCGCCGATGATGGATAGAGCGCCTTCACGGTCGGGTTTTCCGAGACATTCGACGCGTCCTGCCCTTTCGTAAAATGATGCGATACGGGCAGCTAAGTACGCGGGATAACCTTCTTCAGCAGGCATCTCTTCGAGTCGGGTAGAAATTTCGCGCATTGCTTCTGCCCATCTGCTGGTGCTGTCGGCCATAAGCGCAACCGTGTAGCCCATATCTCGGAAGTATTCGGCAATGGTGATGCCGGTATAGACGGATGCCTCTCTTGCTGCAACGGGCATATTGGATGTGTTTGCAATGAGTACCGAGCGTTTCATCAAGGGTTCGCCGCTGCGGGGGTCTTTTAGTTGCGGGAACTCGGTGAGCACGTCCGTCATTTCGTTACCGCGTTCGCCGCAGCCGATATAGACCACGATGTCGGCATCGACCCACTTGGAGAGCTGATGCTGGACGACGGTTTTGCCTGTGCCGAATGGGCCGGGCACGCAGGCGGTGCCGCCCTTTGCAATCGGGAAGAATGCGTCGATGACCCGCTGGCCGGTGACGAGGACCTTGTTCGGCGCGAGTCGTCTTTTCGTCCGGCGTGCGTTGCGCACGGGCCATTTCTGAATAAGTTTTATTTCGTTCTCCCTGCCGTCTTCGCCCTCGACGACTGCAACCGTTTCCTCAATGGTATAGTCACCCTCTTTTATCCGCTTTATCTTTCCCTTTAAGCCGGCTGGAACCATAATCTTATGATTGACCAGCACCGTCTCTTTGACCTCGCCTATGATGTCTCCCTGTCCGACCTCTGCGCCTTCTCTAACAGTCGGCTTAAAATGCCATTTCTTCCGCCGGTCCAAACCCGGCAGCGAACTGCCTCTGCTCATAAACTGCCCCTCGACTTTGACCAATGAATCGAGAGGTCTTTGAATACCGTCGTAGATACTTTCAATCAGTCCCGGCCCAAGCTCGACGCTCAAAGGCGCTCCGGTATCAACCACGGGGCCGCCTGGGCCTATGCCGGTCGTCTCTTCATATACCTGTATCGACGCTAGGTCGTTTTTAAGGCCGACGATTTCGCCTATGAGGTTCAACTCGCCTACGCGGACGACGTCATACATCCGCGAACCCGCCATTCCCTCGGCGACAACGACCGGGCCTGCCACTTTGACTATTCTGCCTTGTTTTGTCTGACTCATTGCTTATCATCCAATATATTGATACCGGTAGCCATTTTGAGCACATTACCGAGGGATTGCGTTGCGAAGCCCTCCGGCTCGGTGGTGAATGGCACAACTATTACGCACGGAGTCGGTTTATTTTGCTGGGCGGCGAAACTTTCTTCAACCGCCCTGGCAACGTTCTCGGCGACGACAACAAGCGTATATCCGCCATCGACGATGTTTTTTGCGCCGGCCGCCATTTGCTCAGCCGTATCGCCTGCCACAAACGTATCGAGTCCCATCGCCGCAAAAGGCATCACAAAATCTGCATCGCCAAGAACCGCAACTTTACCTTCCATAACTATCCTTATCTCACCCAAACCGGTCCAGAATCAGCCGGTTATCGAGAAAATTTTTCTTCGCCGTCAGAATCAGCCGAACCGTGCGAATCTCATTTTCCTTCATCAGCAGGTACGCAATAATCGGTTGCGCCCCCGCTGCCACCTGCACGGTCGATTTCAGGAAACCCGTCAGATGCTCTTCGCATTGCTGCTCGATTTTCAAGAATGATTTATTTGATGCCAGATAGTTTGCGCCCGCCTGCACGACTTCGTAATAAGGTGTGGCGAAGAACAGCGCCCCAATCGCCTCAAGGCCTATGTCCAAACCGTGGCTGAATCGCTCGGTCTCAACGTAGCCGCCGTCAAGAAAAACGCCCCGATAGTCGCGCTGAGCGATTTTAATCCTAAGCATTGTGCGAATGTTGACGAGGTCGATTTGCATCCTGAACAGGCCGAGCAGAAAAACGCTTTTCATTTCAGCGGCCTTTTTGAGATTGTAATGCGCCTGTGCTGCATCAATTGCGTAATCAAGCCGGCGAATATCTTTATCCTGATAATAGGCGAGGATTGCCCGCTCAGCGGCCTCGGCCATATAATCCGGCATACCCGCCTCAACGTAGTTTTCCTGCTCGAACACCTCGGCGAACCGCTCCGGGGGGAAGTTGCCTTCGTTGGAGTAATCGCCTGCTATCGGTTTTCCTGTTGCAAGCCGCCTTACCGCCAGCCGAAGGTTTGCAAAATCGTCTCTTGCCTTAAACAGTCGCGCAATCGTTTTATCAATACAGAACTGCTCGAATAGCTCTCGCAGGGCCGAGCGTCGGGCGCGCAAAACGTTCTCCACATCCGCCAGGCCGGCGCTCGTCTGCGGCAAGGCATACTCGCTTGCCCGAAGCAGTTCCGCCGCGTGCTCAAAGTTAGGCGAATTGGCCATATCGACCAGCGTCGCCCGGGTGAGCATTTGCGTTTCAAATACGCGGACACGGGCCGTCTCGAACGTATATCGCCAATCGTCCCAGCCCACGGGCGGGTAACGGTAAAAATCGACAACGGCTTGTTTCAATGTTGCGGTCATTTATTGTTTAACTCGCAAAGAGGTCCCTTGCCAATTCAATCTCCAGCGACTTTCTCGCCTCGGCAAGCAGCACCTTCAGCGAGACGTTATTTTTTATTTTGCCGCGTCGCAAAATGAAGCCGCCGCCAAGATGCTCTTTTTGGTCGGCCAGCTTCAGCCGGCCTTTGCCCGCTAACTGAGCGTTGACCTGGTCGATAAGCCGTTGGTCTATTCGGGTTTCGGCAACATCGACGATTACCTCTTCATCGCCGGTCTGCACCGCTGCAGCCATCAGTTTTGTCATAAGGGCGCGATATTCATTGTCAGATAGAGCCATCAATTGCCGCTGCGCCTGTAGGAAGATATCGTCGAGTATTTTTGTCTTCTCAGACAAGTTTTCCTTGGCGATTTGCATACGTGCAGCCGAGAGCAAGTGGGCCTTTCTATCTTCGCCGGCTTTTTTGGCAAGCATCCCGGTTTGTTTTTTTTGCTCACTCAACTGCTCGGTCATCCTGGCCTGCTCGGCGGCCTCTTTTTCTTCTGCCTGCCTTTTTATCTTGTCTGCCTCATCGCGGGCATCCGACAGTATCTTTTCTATTACCTTCTCGGCATCCATAGTTATCATCCGGTCAAATTGTTATTAGGCGCCAGCCACTGTCGGCCAGTTAATGCCTTTGAGCAGCATAAACATCGTGGTCAGCAGTCCAAGAATCGCATAAATCTCGACCATAACTGCATAGACGACGCCGGCCTTGAACGCCATTTCGGGTCTTTTTCCAGCCATCATAATGCCGCTTGCAGAAACCTTACCCTGATAAATCGCGGTGACTAATCCCGCAACCGCGACAGGCAGGCACGCGGTCAAAATCTTCGCTCCAAGCGGAAAGGTTACATCAGGCAAACCACCTGCGCCGAAGAAGTTGAGTCGCAGCATTACGATGAAGGCCGCCAGGAAGCCATAGAATCCCTGCGTGCCTGGCAGCACGACCATAATGAACATCTGGCCGTATCTTTCGGGTTTTTCGCTGAGCACTCCGGTAGCAGCCCTGCTGGCAACAAATATGCCTATCGACGAACCGATACCGGACAGCAATGCCGCCAGCACTATCCCGCCCAGGGCCATCGCCATTCCATACTTGTCCATTACATAACCTCTCTTTCTATATTCTTTAATCCTTCAAACAGATATGTTTATATTCTTTCGACAGCGGCACGAAAACCTTGCCCCCGCCGGCAAAAAACTTAGGGAAAAATTCCACATACTGAAGTCGCATCGTGTGCACAAATGCGCCAAGGGCCGAGAGAACAAGATTGAATCCGTGTCCGCCAATGAATATGAGAATTGCTATGAGAACGCCAACATAAGGCATATTCAGTGCGAGCTTTGCAATGAGGTTAATGGCCATCCCCATTCCTGCGCCGACCATACATAGCCCCATCAGCCGCAGGTAGCTGAGCACGTCTCCCATATAAAAGACCGAGCTAAACAGGTTGTAGAATCCCATACCGAGCCGACCGCCCCAGCCGCCCTGGCGATTGCTGAACAAAAAAATCATCGCAGCAGGAATAATGGCGAGCTTGCCGCAGAAGCTGCCGATACCCGCAGGCACAACGCCGGCCTTACTTAGTCCCAATATCACGATGGAATTCAGCATAACTAACCAGGTGAGCTGGTCGCACACAGCCGCAATGAAATCTTTTCGCCGCAGGTTATGCCCAAACGCGATAAGAAGGCCTGTCATAATGTGGATATACCCAAGCGTCACCGATAGACCTAGCAGTATCTCCGGTTTTGCGAGCGGGTCAAACAGCACTATCTTGTTTTTTAACGGGGCAATCGCAGGTATGAATTGCTCGACGGCGTCGCCGAACCACCCACCGGTCAGTGCCCCGAAAACAACTGCCGCTCCCGAGCAAATCCCGAGCATCCACAGCAGTTTGGTATCGCCCTGCATTTTTTTTATCAATAAAGCCATCGCGGCAATCACCACTAACCCGTAACCGGCATCGCCGAGACAAATCCCGAAAAACAGGGCAAAGAACGGCGCTATGAATACAGTCGGGTCAACATCGACAACCTGGGGCATCCCATAAAGGCGGGTTATCACCTCAAACGGCCTGATGAAACGGCTGTTTTCTATTTCGACGGGTATCTCCTCGCCCTGTGCCGGTTCGACCTCTTTCAAACTTGATGCCTTGAATCCGGATACCATTTTTTCCAGGCGGTTGTAATTCCTCGCCTTTACCCACCCTTCAAAAATTACCGTCCGTTCGGTTGCAGGAGCGGTTTCTTTTGTCTGCTCTCTGGTCAGGAGATTTGCGTAGTGGTCATTCAGGATTTGCACCTTCGGCAGGTTCTCAGCCAGGTGCGACGCCTTGTTGTATTGCTTGTCCAATTGTTCTTTAGTGTCGCTGAGTTTGCTGCTGATGCTTTCCAGTGTGGCGGCGACTGTGCCCGTTATGCCGCTGAAGTTTGCCTGCTCAAACTCTGCGGAGCGAAGCAGTTTTTGCATCTGCTCTGCCGTATCTTTCATACACACAATTACACAGGCATATTTTCCGGCGGTCGTTCCCACCTGCTGGATTGCGGCGCCGAGCTTTGCTATATCTTCCTGCAGTTGTTCAAGTCGCTGACTCGGAACAAGCCCCGCCCAGCAGACCGTATATTTCAACTGCCCGAGATTCTCAACGGGCGTTTGGAGGTTCTGCCACGGGGAAAGTTCCTCCAGCCGAACGGTCAAATTCTCAAGGTCGGTTTTGAGTTTGTCTATCGTTGACTGGGTTTGCTCGGCCTGTTCGACAAGCCCGATTACATCCTTATCCGAGACGACTTGTCCGTATGTCCGCTCGTTTATGACAATTCGAGGTGCAAGAAAGCTTGCAAACCCCCCCGATAATTTACTGAATCCTTTCAGGAATTCGAGGCATTTAGTCAGCCGATTCAGCAGTTCCTCGACGTCTCTCGGCCTTTCGCCGCCCCTGCTTAGGTCGGGCCAATCCTTGCTCACCATCGCCTGTTCAGCGTTGAGTATCTGGCAGATGCCCTCACGCTGAATCGCTTCGAGAAGCTCTGCCGCTTCGCTGCGGTGGCTGACGACCATAAATTTTGCCATTACCGATACGGCCATACCTAACCTCTGATATGGTTTACCACTTTGGCCACAGCCCCGGGCGTCCTGCCGGCTGCATAATCCCTGATGGCCTTGCGTTGTTTAGTTGCCTCGGCCTTGAGCCGTTCGACCTCTGTTTGCCCCTGCGTTTGTGCCGCCGAGATAGCGGCCTCAATCGCTCGTTTTCTTTCCTGCTCGGCCTGTTCCAATGCCTTCCGGCGGGCAATCCTTCCCTGTTCCGCTTCTCTGGCTGCCTGGTTTTTCGCCTGCTCGATAATCTGCTGCGCCTCTGCTTCCGTCTGTTTGATTTGTTTTATCAGTTCCATCTTTGACCTTGTGAATTAGCAGCGTGTGCTGGGATTATTCTGTAATTGATACATTTTCCACTTTAGAGGAGCTTATCAACCTTTGCCGAGAGTTCCTTTACGTGCTGCAGCGACCGGTCAAATTCCGCCTGCTCATTTGAGTTCAGCGCCAGCTCAATAATCTTTTCAACACCGTTCGCTCCCAATATGGCGGGGACGCCGACAAAAAAACCGCCGACGCTGTACTGCCTGTCGCAATACGCACAGCAGGATACTACTATTTTTTTATCTTTCAGGATTGCCTCAGCCATTTTGGCGGCCCCGGCGGCGGGTGCGTAATAGGCGCTTGAGCCAAGCAGATTGACAATCTTGATTCCGCCGTTTCTTGTCCTGTCGATAATCCGGGCGATTGTCTCGCTTTCGAGCAGTTCGGTTATCGGTATGCCGCTTACGGCGGTGAATCTCGGCAGCGGCACCATATCGTCGCCGTGTCCGCCCATCAGGACTCCCTGCACATCTTCTGCGCTCACGCCGAGCTGCGACGCGATAAAGTAACTGAACCTGGCCGAGTCAAGAGCGCCTGCCATCCCCATCACCTTGTTTTTCGCAAAGCCGGTCACCTTGGCAGCGGTATAGACCATAGCATCGAGGGGGTTGGCGACGATGATGACAATGCTGTTGGGGCAATACTTTGCGGTCTTTTCGCTGACGTCTTTTACAATCTGGACATTTTTCGCTAACAAATCATCCCTGCTCATCCCCGGCTTTCGTGCCAGCCCGCTGGTTATGATAACCACATCGCTGTCTGTTGTCTGTCCCCAGTCGGCCGTGCCTAAGATAGCTGAATCATATCGCTGCACAGGCCCCGCCTCGGCCATATCAAGGGCCTTGCCTTCCGCAAGCCCCTTGACTATATCCACCAATACGACATCGCCAAGCTCTCTTTGTGCGGCAATATGAGCTGCCGCAGCGCCGACATTACCCGCGCCGACTACCGTTATTTTTGCACGCCTCACAACACGACTCCTTTGCTGCAAAACTTAATGTTTTCCGGTGCGGCAGAGAAATCCCTTTCAACGCACCGCAAACGAAGGCGTTATTATATGCAAAATCGCCGTCCGTGCGAACAAAAAATCCCTATGCCCGGCAAACAGGTGCCATTCACATTTGTCCGCCAGTGGCAGGTACGCCACTAGCGAGACCTCGCCTTTTGGCGGGTCCGCCTTTAGCTCCCCGGCCTGTCCCTCGATTCCCCTTGATTTCAGATTTGCCCCCCCGATTTGCCCCAGATTTATGCCGTCCGACTTGCCCCCTTCGCCGAACAATTTCACGATTCCTCCTTGAAATAGTCTCATCACCATACTATGATTACATTGTCAAATTCGTGTGTTTTGAGGTTTTTTGGCTGATGAATGCTAAAGAGGTACGTCCAAATCTTGAATTCGCACATGGATTCGCTATTCTATCAGAAATAAGGCTCAACGCCGTAGCTATGCGTGGATAGATTGCAGACTCCCAATGGAGCGGGATTATGGGTACATGCTGTTTCACTCCTAAAAAGACCGAGTTTTTATGGTGGTATTGGCTGCTTCTTTTTAGCGTGGTAGGAATACCCATGTTTATTGCCGCATTATACATGGCGAACAGGTCAAAAGGAGAACAGGCTAAGAAACATGCTGTGATAGCATTCGTTATTTTCTTGGGCGCAAGCATTATCTCCATTACCTTCGTCTTTATTTTCCTCAGCATACTCGCGGAGCATCCAACATTCATTAATTTTCTGCTTGGATTTTCATTCTGTATGTTAGTCACTATTGGCGCGTGCAAGGAAATAGAGAAACACTCGCGAAAACTCAAAAGGATAGGGATTTTATTGTGCTACGTCCTTCTTTGGTACGCGATTTATGTAGTCTCCTTTTTTTTCTTGTCGTATGGATGGTATGGTATTTATGGCAGCCAAGGTTCAGTAGGTGCCATCGTAATGCAATTTGCAGTCTGCATGCTCCCTGTTCACTACTGGCACCAGTTTTCAACAGCTCCTCACAAGAAAAATGCCTGCAAATTCTTGGTTGCCTTTTTCATAGGGGCCCTGCTTTTTTGGGCCGCTGTCCGATACGGGAATCTTGTTAATATATACTTCTACAAATTGATCAGGGGGCAGATCCCAACAAGGTGGGAGATCTACCACAAGTATGTTGTCTTTTAGAGCTCGAGAAGATGATTTATAACGAGACCATTCAATCCGAGAAACTTTACAGCAAGATTGCCGAGGCATATGACCAGATTTTCGAACGTGCAATTCTCGCTGAAGGAAGATTAACATCCGTCGTCAGACGTTATATGGATGACAAAAGCATTCTTGATTTGGCCTGTGGGAACGGACGTTGGCTGAGACGATTTAGCCCCGCCTCATATATCGGTATCGATCTAAATCAAAGAATGCTGGAACAAGCAAGAGCGGAATTCCCGCGCCACACATTCCTTCAGGCTAATATGATAAACTTACCCTTCCCCGACGCCTCCTTTGAAGGAGTGGTCTCCTTGTTCGGAGCAATGGGGCATCTCCCCCCCAAAGGTCAGGAAAGAATGATTAGAGAAGTCCATAGAGTGTTAAGAGAAGATGCGGTCGCCATTCTCACTAATGGGAACATGTGGAGCCCTTTTAACTTGCCAACCACATTAAAGAGGAACAGAATAAAACTTGAGGGCGTTTATTTAAAAGTCCACTCATCGACACCTACATTATTTGAAAAGCTCCTTAGGAACGAAGAATTTGAGGTGATGAACATATCCAGTTACGATTATTCCTACCTCCCAATTGCACCCCTAAAGTTGGGAGCGTCCCTTCTGGATGAAAATTATCGGCATGCCTACTCGAGAATCATGGATGTTCTTGAAAATTGTCAGCATATCCCAATCCTGAAATGGTTTGGCAAACAACTTGTTGCTGTATGTAGAAAACCCCGATGCATTTAAGTGTTTTTGGCGACTGCTCTCGAGAACACCAAACTGAATCAGAACTGAATCCGGGAACACCCAAAATCCGCGTCCGATTTTACTTGCTCTACTTCATTCAGTAGTTTTGGCCGGCTTCGGCAAAATTGCCGAGAGACAACGCAGTTGGCTCTGTGGGCAAAGACACGGGCTGGGCGCACAAATCATATTTGGAGCACAGGCCGTGTCGAGCACACAAAGCTGGCCTTATAATACAAACTAAGCAGTGTCCATCAGTGTAAATCTGTGTCTAAAATTCTCTGCGTTCTCTGTGTGCTCTGTGGCCAAAAAATCTTCGTCTTCTCTGTGGCTTTGAAAAATCTGTGTTAATCCTATGAAGCAGAGCCGTGTCAAGCAGCTTGCCATATTTTTCTTTTCTCTTTTTTGTCCAACATAGTTCTCTTTGCCTAAAGCTGCGTCTT